>Ga0209061_1000435_pt1 | contig 107961 bp, 95 predicted proteins | sample Coa_R1_10_FD_187157 | JGI IMG/M metagenome (GOLD analysis project Ga0209061, IMG submission 187157) | Surface soil microbial communities from Centralia Pennsylvania, which are recovering from an underground coalmine fire - Coalmine... | ecosystem: Environmental > Terrestrial > Soil >... | reverse complement strand
TATCCACTGTGGGGTCGTTCTCGATAGAGATACCAACGCCGCCAGAAACATCCTCAGACTTGGAAGAAGCCAACGTGGGACAACCTGCGTAGAAGCCCCTTGCCGAAAGGCTGCGGGTACTTCACTGGCCTTATGATATCACATTTACATCAAATATCATCATACTCCTCAGGGCGCATCTCGACGTGTTTGCCGAACCAGTCGAGCATGGAGTCCCAGCGGTCGTAGTACTGACTGGGCTTGCTGGTGCCGCCGTGCCAGGAGGCAGGGCCGCGCACAAGCTCGACGGGAACTTTGCCCATCAATTTGAGGCGCATGTAGAATTGCTCTGTCTGCTCGATGGGACAGCGCAGGTCGCCTTCGGGGTGAATGAAGCGCGTGGGCGTGGTCACATTCGCTGCCGAGGTAATGGGCGAGCGCTCACGATAGTAAGCGGCACGTTCCGGGTCCCACGGATAGCCCAGCGATTGCATAACGAGCCAGAAGCCAAGATCTGAGGTGCCAACAAAGCTCTCGAGGTTAGAGACACCGGCCATCGGCACAGCAGCTTTGAAGCGGTCGGTGTGGCCGATGATGAACATGGACATGTAGCCACCATAGCTGTAGCCCGTGACCAGCAGACGCTCCGGGTCGGCGATGCCGCGAGCAATACACTCATCAACGCCAAGCATGATATCCTGGAAATCCCAGCCGCCCCAGTCACCGGCCACCTCGCGCAAGAACGCCTCGCCACTGCCGGTGCTGCCATGCGGGTTGCAATAGAAGACGGCATAGCCCAGGCTGGCAAGGTACTGGAAAAAATGGCTCATCCCTACGCTGTAGGCTCCGTTTGGCCCGCCATGAATGGCAACGATGAGGGGATAGCGCACGCCTTCACGCGCACCGACAGGGCGTACAATCCAGCCATCTACCGCTTCGCCGTTCGCGCCCCTGTAGCGAATACGTTCCGGCTGGCTTAAGGTCAATTCGGCAAGCTGGCGATCATGCAGATGTGTCAGGGGCAGCATCTCGCCCACACTGGCTCCGGTAGCATGCAGGGGCAAGAGATACAGTTCCCAGGGATGCAGGTACTCTTCATCAGCCAGCACCAGGCCGCGCTCGCCGGGCAGCAGAGCAAGGTAGTAGATCAGGTGATCGCCGCTGGTCAGGGGCGTAACGTGCTGTCGGGTGATAGCCAGACAGTAGACGTTGACGCTGCCATGTTCGCTGACAACGAAGTAGACACGCTCTCCATCCCTGCTCCACTGCGGACGATAGGGGCCAGGCAGACCAAGAGTACCCGAAGCGGAATTCGTGGTATCGTTGTCCACTTCTGCCGTCAGCAGTCGCGGCGCGCCACCTGCGCGAGCGAGCAGGTAGAGACCGGTATTGCGCAGGCCCTGCTTGAACATGTCAGGCGAGGCGACCAGCAGCACAGAACGACCGTCGGGCGACCAGTTATAGCTTCCAATTTGCAATGAATGGTCGCTCACCTGGCGCGCCTCGCCCGTTTCACGCGCAAAGGCCCACAGGTCTTGCACAAAACTGTGGTCGCGGTCATCAGCACGATTGCTCAACACAGAGATTTCGCTGCTATCGGGCGTCCAGCCGGGCTGAGCGCAATCAAAGTCGCCGGAGGTCAGGCGGCGAATCAAGGCAGGATCAACGGCTCCTTCCTGGCCGGAAACGGGAGCAGGCATGACAAAAAGCTGGCTGCGTTGATCGAAGAGGCCGCGCCCATCCATGCGATACATGATAGAGGTAATGGTGCGCAGGTGCAGCCGCTCTTCCTCCTCACGTTTTTTCCTATCCTCATCCGAGAGCTGCCTGCCGCCCGTGAGCACCACATCCTCGTCATTGGGAGCAACCATAGCTGTAAAGGCGATCCAGTGCCCATCTGGAGACCACGCCGCCTCGTTGACGCCGCGCAACATGCTGGTGAGCTTGCGCGCCTCACCCCCCGCGTATCGATGAGCCAGAGTTGTTTTTTCTCGCCTTCACGATCAGAAAGAAATAAGAGTCGCCGACTATCAGCAGCCCACACGGGACTGATGTCGTTCTTGACGCCACTGGTAAACTGTCGCGGTTCGCCTACAGCGTGGCCCTGCTCGTCAAGCTCCAGCAACCAGATAGCATTTCGATTCTCATCCTTCGCCCTGTCGTAAGTAGTGATGACAAAGGCCACGCGCCGCCCATCAGGCGAAAGCGCTACATTGCCCATCATTTTGAATGACTGGAGATCGTCGCGGGAAAACTTGCGGGTCACAAAGACATCCTTTCTAAGCGCCCCAGGCCAGGGCGGGCGCAAGGCATCGGCCCTTACTATACACGCTATGATCTGTCGGGCAGCCTCATGTATAGTAGGGCCGATGCCTTGCGCCCGCCCTGCGGGGGGCAGGGCGAGTCTACTGACTTCCTTTCAAGCAGGGACATTCTCACTGGATCGTGCCAGCGTAGATATTCATGATCGTTTCGAGGAAGCGCAGGGCTTCCGGCTTCGCACGCTGGAACGAGTTGCGGCCAATGATCGAGCCGAAGCCGCCGCCGTCACGGATGGCACGCACTTCGGTAAAGACCTCCTCGTCGGAAGCGGTAGGGCCACCGGAGAAGATGACGATGCGGCGTCCATTGAAGGCGCTCTGCACCACATGGTGGACGCGCTCGGCCAGTGTCGTGATGGGAATTTCGTACTTCTGATAGACCTTCTGCGCCTCCGGCTGCTCTATATGGGCGGTGGGCAATTTCACCTTGATGATGTCGGCGCCCAGTTGGGCTGCGATCTGAGCTGCATAAGCTATCACATCGATAGCAGTTTCACCCTGCTTGCTAATGGCGCTGCCACGCGGATATGACCAGACGACGACGGCAAGGCCCGCGTCTTTCGCATCCTGGGCAAGCTGCTGCAGCTGCTCATACATCTGGTTGCGCATAGCAGAGCCGGGGTAAATGGTGAACCCTACAGCGGAGCAGCCCAGGCGTAAAGCATCCTCCACACCCGCCGTGATGGAGGGAATAGGGTCCTTCTCATCGTTCAGCAGGTCGTGGTTATTGCATTTCAAAATCAGAGGAATTTCACCGAGAAAGTCAGTCACTCCGGCCTCGATGAAACCCAGGGGGGCGGCGTAGGCATTACAGCCTGCCTCAACAGCCAGTTGGAAATGGTAGCGTGGGTCGTAGCCAGCGGGATTGGGCGCAAAGCTGCGTGCCGGGCCGTGTTCAAAGCCCTGGTCAACCGGCAAAATCACCATCTTCCCGGTGCCACCCAGGCGACCATGATTGAGCATGCGCGCAAGATTGGTGCGCACACCCGCATTTTCGCTGTCATACCAGCTCAATATTTCTCGAACGCGATCTTCCATGGTCTTCGTTCCTTTTTCCTTGTTCAAGAAAGTCATACAACAGTGTACCAATAATCTGGTTACCCCTATTGTATCACTTGCGACGACTTCAACAAAAAACTGCTAGAAGCACTACTGCCAGCGCTTCAACAGATGGACGACTTTGCCCTCCGGCGTAAGTTCAGAGCGAATACGATCGGGGTTGATATCACGGACCTCACTGGCATTAGCAGCCGCGACAATCGTATCGCGTGGATGGACAATTTGCCAGACACGAGCAACTACATCAGGTTCCTCAAGCCGATAGATAAAACGGGTCTGCACTCTGGCCTTCTGCGCCACGCTCTCCGCTCTGCCAAAGGCAGCCCTGGCCTGCTGATCATACAGGTACGGATCGTACATCTCGAACATGCGTGGTGGTGGCAGATTTTTCGGCTCACCTACGTACATGAAGACGACAGGGCGACCATCAGCCTCGTTCACGGCGGCATGGATAACCGCGTCGTTGTGCTCAGGATTATTCGAGAGCACAGCCAGGACGGAGCCAGGCAAACGTCCCTCAACGCCCGTTACCACCACTACAGGCACGCGCCCCTTCTGCTTATGCTGGTTATACATGAAATAGGCAACAATCATGCCCAGACCCGTCACGCTCCCACCAAAGGCTGTTGCCAGAGGTTTCGTTATCAGATTTGTCGTCCACGCCAGCATCACCAAAAAAGTTGTGAGAATCCCAAGATAAAATTCGATGTTCGTCCAGAAGCTTTTCAGGCCGGGATGGTGCTCACGGGCAGCCATTTTCGCGATCACATCTGGCAGCAGCCCCTCTTCAAGATTGTGTCCGCTCTCTTTCGTTACTTTCTCGCTAAGAGCGGTCGCGCTCTCTATCAACTCATTCGGAGTTGTACGTCCATCCCTGTTCAGATCATTCTCTACCGGCAACTGGCGGGCAACCTGGCGAGCCAGGTTGCGCTCGCGATGGCGCACTACATCCATGCCCAGGCAGGTCAGAGAGAAGGCTCCAAGCAAGCCAAAGGCATACATATCACCCAGCAAGTTGATATTGCCAACCACAACGATGAGAATGATAATAGGAATGCCTGTGGCCAGCGCAATAGAATAGTGAGGAGTGCCGCGCAATTTGTTCCGCTTCAGCACAAAGGCAGGAAAGAAGTCCATGCGCGAAAGCGCCATAAAGACGTGATAACTACCGATAATAGCGGTATTGCTGGCAAAGATCAGCAAAGCGCCCGCGCTGATCGCCACTTCTGACTGCAAAACAATATTCCCCCAGTGACCAGCCAGCCGCGAGATCAACTGAGAAGAGAGAATGGGATCAGCCGCCAGATTCGGCTGTAAAAGGGTCGAAAGCATGGTCAGCAGAGGGCTGGTGATGCCAATAGTCAGCACCACCATCAAAAGAGCCATGCCCGCGACACGCTTGCGCGGAGTCTTCATGACCGGAGAAAGCTGAGATATACTTTCCAGGCCAGAAAAGGCCAGGAAGGAACCGGCAAAACCGACCAGGATGGAAACAGGCGTCAAAGCTCTCGCGGCAAACATCTGGCCGAACAGAGAGAAAAAACCGCCCAACGATATATGAGTAAAGACTGTGAACAGAATTGCCAGGTCGCTCAGAAAAGCAATGACCGCTCCCACCAGACTCACCTTCGCGCTTTCGCTTACTCCAACCCAGTTAAGCACGCCCAGCAAGAAAAGCATGACAATGGTAATAAAGATAAGGAGAAGCTGTATTGAGCCAACTACTGGGAGCGTTGTCTTGGGGCCAATAACAGGCAAAACAACGCTGAGATATTGCATTCCCGAAAGAGAACTGATAGCAGCCGTGAGAAAGTAATCGACAAGAATGAACATGCCGCCCAACGCGCCAAACCACTTGTTCAACGCCGACGCTGCCACCGTTACGACACCACCACCCTGCGGGTATCGATGCGTCACTTCAGCATACTTTAATGTCAGGAGCACAAATACGGTCATCGTCAGCAAGACGAAGAAGCCTGCCAGTTTGCCAACAGTAGCGTAGAGAATACCGGGAGTATAGTACACCGAGGTTCCAATATCCGCAAAGACCACTGCCCAGCAGAGGATGGGACCAAGCAGATTTCCACCGTGGCTATGCTCGTCTCCACCACTATGCTCTGCTATCGCCTGTTTTACCGTTTCCTTTGCCATTTATACAACCCTTTATCAGGTAATACATCTCCTATATAAGGATACGCATGCCCCACAGAAAAATAAACACGGGGGGCAAGAGCTTTCCTTTCACATAGTGTAACATAGGAACATACCTCTAGCAAGAAATCTTGCCGCCATCCAACACGGTGTCGATTGCCTGTTTTTGCCCGTTGAGAGCTACGGCTTTCGGGATGGAGACCGGTAAGCTCCTATCTAAAAACACAGCTATACAATCGTATTGCAACACATGAGGTATTCATCAAACTCGTCTATTGTTACTTAAGACACATTGACACGTTCTTATACCAAGACGGGAGAGAATGGCGTTCTTTTATGGTGAGGAGATCGTATGTATATCAAGCGCCCTGCTCAAACATACTCTTCTATCGATTCGTTTCTATCATGTACTTTGTGCAAAAGGAGGAGCTAGAGCAATGAGTGATGGCAGTTTCGATCTCATTTTGCAAGAATTACTGCATCAGCAAGAAATTATGAACAATTTAGAGGCGGAAAACCGTGAACTGCGCCAGCAACTCGCCGATCTGCGCGAGGGCCGTGGTATTTTCGTCGAAATCGATGGCATCCGCTTCCCACTCATCAGCGAGTCCGGCGCCCCTGGCACTATACCTGCTCGCGCCGAATCATTCCCAACGGAACCGATGGTACCGGTGCGGCCAAGACAGGAAGAAGTGCCTGCGTTCGTTGCACAGGAAACGACAGCAGGCCAGCAGAGCTTTGCCGAGGAGGCAGAACCCGTTGTTTCCGAGAAATCTGGGAATTTCCTGCTAGACGACGATGAACCGATAACCGCATTCCCGTTCCTACAAGAATCCTTTGAAGAGGAAGCTTCTGCAATAGCCACCAACAAAATGGCGATCTGGGGAGAATCTCCATCTACTCCTTTCCCCACTATCGCTTCCTCCCAGCCTGTCACGGAACTCATGACAGAGCCAATCCAGAAGCCCGTCCCATCTGACAAACCCCAACAGCCAGTCGCCATAGATGAAGACGAAAAAGCCGCCCTGCGCCGCCAACTTATCGGCAGCTTTCTGCTGGAATAGCTTTATTACAAGAGAAGGAGGCAAGAGAGGCTTCATTTCACCAATGATGAAGCCTCTCTTGCCTCCTTCTCTATGAAACCTGGAAATTGATTTGCGACTGGCTGATCGGTGGGCTGGCATTCGCATTTCCCAGCAGCACCAGGGTAAAGCTGGTGCTGCCTGCTGGCACCAGGAAGTATAATGTTCCTATGCTGCCGGTTGAGCCAGCCGCAAAGTTTGTGGGAAAGTTTGTATCTCCGGTCGGTGCGCTTGTATTGCTTCCTGTCTTCAGGCGGAAGTAATCACCCCAGAACGCGCTAAATTCCTGTGATGAGTTGTTATCTACGCTCATTGTGATGGTGACGTAGCGCATCCCATCCGGTGCCTGTTTACCAACGGCGTTGAAGCTCACGGTGGCGCTGGTGATTGTCCATGTCAGACCATCATACTGCGTTTTCGCGTTGGGGCTGGACGTTTTCGGCTGGTACTGGCTGAGATCAGCGTGGCCCGTCAGTGGAACCAGCATTTGCGCTTCCTCACTGGTGCCAAATTGCAGGCTTATCTGGTCGACAGAGAGATTGGTCGCGACCGGGAAATCCCACCAGTTCTCCTGTGTTGTCTGCTCCTGGGGACTTGTTCCCACTTTTGTATTGATCGGGGCAACGCTCGATTTATCCGGCAAGATCAGACGGAGCGTATTGTAGTAGGCAAAGGTAGGGCTATTGGCAACAGTGTTATTCTCTTTGACGTTGATGCGAACAATGCCATTTGCGGCAGTGTCATCAGAAAAACTACTCGCCTGCTGGACATTCAGGATGGTAATGGTATCGCTGGCATAGGTGATGGTCTGATTGATCTGTTTCGTCGTCACCTGTAGCGTCGGGGTGCCAGTGCCGCTGTTCCCTTTTCCACTGTAGTTGTTCGAGGTAGTGGTGCCTGTGTTTGTACCGGTGGTGTTGTTCGCCTGAGAGGCAATCCAGCGATAGCCCAGGTAGCCAGCACCGCCGCAGAGGCCGACAATCAGTAAGATCACCAGCAGAACGCCACAGCCAATCTGCCCAAGCACACTCCGTGATGAGTCCTTCTGTGGCTTCGCGTACGCAGGAGCCGAACTCGCAGCCACGGGCGGAGCGGGTGTGTAGCCCGGAGATACTTGCTGGCCTCCTTGAGCTGGAGGTGCATACTGTGTGTAATAAGGTGATGGCTGCCCCGAGACAGGTGGTACAGCCGGGGTGAGCGATTCGGGTGGTGGCGGAGGGGGTACCGCCGATGGCTGAGGATTCTGTCCACCCGACAGAAACGCGGCCTGTTCGTTCGCATTTTGAGGTAAAATGGTAGATGCATTGCTCTCGGAGGCACGCTCGGTCGGATGAGCCATATGGACATCCATAGTCGCTCCACAACTGGAGCAGAAACGCTGGTCGGACGCAACAGGCGTACCACATTGCGGGCAAAAACGCGAAGGTGTCTGGGCCATAAGCCCTCCTTTCGGGGCCACTATCTATTCTGACCCCTCATGAACAATTTCCTGGAAAATACCACAACCTCTTCCACTCATCTTCTACCAACCAGTATAACAACGGGCCGTGCAATTTTCTATGAAACTACCCATTTGTCTTGTGTGACATAGCTCACCCCGGTAGTTTTACCGTTCCGGTTTCAGGAGAGCTGGAAAGCGGTTGAAGCGGGATCAAAGCCGCTGTTGTTTCCCTGCGGCTCTAATATCAACGTGAAAGAGTTGCTATTCTGGGGAGCAAGAAAGGTGACGGTGCCTGTCCTGCCTGTCTCACCTGTAGCAAAGGAGACAGGGAGGGTGCTGGCTTGCGGCGAGAGCAGTGTATTGCCATTACCGACCTGCAAGCGGATATAGGTATATGGCGAGCCGGTAATTGCCTCCTGTGAAAGTGTATTATCGACGCTGAGCGTGACGACGATGTAGCGTTTGCCTCTGCTTGCCTGCTGTCCAGCGATGTACAACTGTGACGTGGCCTGTGTCAGCGTCCAGTTCAGGCCCATGTAGAGCATCTGCCCGTTGATCTGGACGCTGTGAGGCGTATATTTGCTCAGATTGGCCTGACCGGTCAGGGGAATATCCACCTGCGCCTCGCTCGCACTGCCCAGGCGCAAAACGATCTTACGAACGCTGGTCGTGGTTGGTACGACAAAATCAACAATGCTGTTCTGCGTCACGCCCGGAGCAATACTCCCCTTCGCCTTCACATAAACGGGCGCCACCGTCGAGCCGCCCGGCAGGACAAGGTGGGCTATCTCGGCATATGACCAGCTCACAGTGGTATCTGTGCTATTCTGCTCTTTCAGGTTGAGGCGCAGCATGCCATCGTTGCCCGTATTAGGATCATTCACAAAACGCTGCGACTGCTGCGCATTGAGCACAGTGATCGCTGCTCCGGCATAGGTAACAGTCTCATTAACGCTTGTTGTCGTCACCGGTGTCTGCGTCGTGAGGTCCGTTGTGCCAGGAAGATGGACGCCGAGCAAGGCCGCGACAAAGACGCCCGCGATACCCAGAAGAGCAACCACGAGCAAGCCAATAACACAACCCATCCTCCCTCTGGATCGCTTTTGAGGGGGCTTAACAACGCTAGCAGGCGGCACTTGCTGATTGCTCTGGCCAGCCGAAAATGGAGAAGGGTATTGTGATCCCTGCTCTGGCACCGGCATTCCACCCCGTGCATATGCGGTGGGAAACTGCGGCAATGTAGCCTGATCTGGTACCGGCATCCCATCCTGTGTATACGGTGGATAGGCTTGCGAGGGAGCCGGGAAGTCCTGGCTCGCCGTTCTAGAGGGAATATGCAGCCCACAATTAGCGCAGACGCGCTGCCCTGCACTTAAAGGCGCTCCACAACGCGGACAAAAACGAGGGGTATTCTGCGCCATAGTAGTTCTTTCTCCTCCAACAATTATCCTGAAATTGATATGATTTTGTCCTCTTTATTTTACCTCTATAGTAACACTCAGGAAAAGAGGAGGCAGGAAATCAGCTCAGATATGAACCAGATATACCATGAAGAACTGGCTGGATATGTCATTCTTCGCTCTCGCTCACAGTGACATATCCAGCCAGTTCTTCATGGTATATCAGAGCAGGCGGGCGAGTATGTTGTAGAAATCGGCCAGATTGGGCGTGCCGAGGCCGCTGGCGAAGTCCCAGCCCGGCGTGGCCGGGTAATAGAGATTGTTGCCGCGTGTCACATCATAGTACGGAGACGAACCGGAAGCGTTGTCCGCGACGGTGTAGAAAAGCTGGGGGGAATAGGCGAACTGGTGAACCTGATTCATCAAGCCCTGGTTCACCAGCGCCATCCCGGTCGCCCAGATGGGCGCTGCCGCGCTCGTGCCACCAACGGCTCCCCATTGACCCTGGAAGTACACAGCAAGATTGTAGGCCGCCGCGGAGATATCGGGAATCTGTCGCCTGCTGCGCGAGTATTGATTGTTCACGCCAGCAGCATTCTGCCACCCCGGGCGCGAGTAGAGTATGCTGTTTCCGCCGCCGCTGCCCCACTGGTTTTTACACGCGAACGGATTTGAGCCATCAGACCAGACCACCTCGTTCGTGCGGTTCCAGTTGACGTTGGTGGAGAGAATAGTGCCACCTACAGAGGTAACCCAGGGGTCGCTGGCGGGGAAACTGACCGAGAGACTGCGATAAGTCCCATCGGCAAAAGCGGCGCAATCACCGCTGGCAATGAAAACCGTCATATGCTCGGCCCTGGTCAATAACTGGAAGCTCTGGTCCATCGCAGCTATATCCTGTGACGTGATATCTCTCTCGTCAATTCCAAGACTGATGCTGACCACGCTACCGGAATTGGCGTTATTCGTGTTGTCATTGATAATCTGCTGCAGTTCGTCGTTGACCTGCACCCAGGTATCGCCAGGGGCGTTGCCGTCGGTTTCGTAGTCGACGATATTGACGGAGCGAGCCAGCCCCGCGACCATATCCAGGTCAAGGGTAGACTCACCGAGAGCCTGCGTGGGAGAACCATCGACATCCACAACATTGACTTTGCCTTGAAAGTTGATGCAATCCAGGTAATTTTGCACATCTTGCTGGTAGAAGCCATCGATTTCCACCAGGTTGACCGTCATGTTTTCGCCGTGCAGGCCCCGATTCCAGAGCTGGTCATAGCCATAGGCATGGGCGATTTGCTTCGGCAGCAAGGTACTGCCCAGAGCATAGCAATCCTGCCCCGGCTGTTTCGGAGTCAGGTGCTCATCGAGGTTGATGCCACTCAGCGTAAAATCATGAATCGGCGGCTGGCTGTAGTTATCCAGCCCGGTGACGGCAACGATGGTGTTGGCCAGGAACTGTGGCACTTCGGGCGCTGCGGCGGGCGCGTAAAAGGCGCGGCCATTATACTTGTGAATGACAAAGTGCGTCTGGAAGATCTTGCCAAAAGTTTTCGCGCTCGCAGTAACGGTGAGATGGGTGCGCAATTTACTCAGGTTGAGCGCAATCCCTTGCAGATTAAAAAAACCCTTGATCTTCTGATATGTCGCGTCAGAAATGCCAAGCTGATTGGCAATCTGTTCCAGGTGCGATGGCTTCCCCGGCTGTATCTTCTGACTACTCAGTTTATTGAGCAGATTCTGGCTAATCTTAAACGTAATGCCGACATGTAGCTTTGTTGAATCGGGCAGATTGCCGATCACGGGCGAGTTCAGTGCCTGAGCCGGAATCCCCAGATTGATTGGAACAAACTGGATGGGATTGGAAGTATTACAACCCGCTAAAGGCGTAAATAAGAGCACTATACCGATCAGGGCGGCTACCATACGCAGGTGAGCATTTCTATACTGGAACATGACAGGTCAAACCTCCACCATAAGACCAGAATTGATACGTTTGCGAACAACGTGAGAGGTACGCAACTTGCACGCACCTCTCTTAAACACGCGCTATCGCTGAGAATCAATTCACTTGCTGCGCCTGCTTTTGTTATGTGTCTGGCTCGCTGCTCTCCTCGCTCACTCTCCCTTCGTAAGAAGGCGAAAAAAGTGGCATACGATTGTAAAGCGTGCAGAGCAGGTCTTCAACTCTCCGTTCTATCAAATCTTAAAAAAGCACGCTTCCTGGAAAGCATTCCAGAAGGGTCCATATTTTCGCCCTTACGAGGATGAGAAGCAGTTTTTTTCCAGCATGAGTTTTGCCAGTGGCATCATTCATGCTTTACGGAAATCAAGGGGGATCACCGGCGATATCCTCTATCTAACGGGTCAAAAAGATGATATAATAAGAGGCGATTGGAAAAGATATTCTAAGAGAGATTTTCTACAAGGATAGAACGCCATGCCAGAATTCAAGGTCGAGGCGCCATTTCAACCAACCGGGGATCAGCCAGAAGCCATTGCAAAGTTAGTGGAAGGCATCCAGAAAGGCTATAAGAAACAGACATTGCTCGGCGTCACAGGCAGCGGCAAGACGTATACCGTCGCGAAGATTGTTGAGCAGGTGCAGAGGCCGACGCTGGTGCTTGCTCCCAACAAGACGCTGGCCGCGCAGTTGTACAGCGAATTTAAAGAGTTTTTCCCCAATAACGCGGTTGAATACTTCGTCTCCTACTACGATTACTACCAGCCGGAGGCGTACATCCCGCGCACGGATACGTATGTCGAAAAAGAGAGCATGCTGAACGAGGAGATCGAGAAGTTGCGCCTCTCGACCACGCGCAGCCTCTTTGAGCGGCGCGACGTGCTCATTGTGGCCTCCGTCTCCTGCATCTACGGTCTGGGCAGCCCGGAGGAGTACGGCGAGGTCGTGCTGACCCTCAAAGTGGGCGAAGAGCGGCGGCGCGACAAGATATTGCGCCACCTGACCGAGATTCAGTACGAGCGCAACGACTCCAACTTTATTCGCGGGCGCTTTCGCGTGCGCGGCGATGTGCTGGAAATCTTCCCTGCCTACGAGGATGTCGCCGTGCGCATCGAGTTCTTCGGCGACGAGATCGAGCGCATGACTGAGATCGATCCGCTGACGGGCGAGGTGCTGGGCAAGCGGCAGCGGCTGGACATCTACCCTGCCAAGCACTGGGTGACGACACAGGCCCGCCTGAACAAAGCCATCGAACTGATCGAGGCTGAGTTGGAGGAGCGGCTTGCTCAACTGGAGGCCGAAGGCAAGCTGCTGGAAGCAGCCCGTCTAAAGCAGCGCACCAACTTCGATATCGAGATGCTGCGCGAAACCGGCTTCTGCTCCGGCGTCGAGAACTACTCGCGCCACCTCGCCGGTCGCGGCGCGGGCGAGCAGCCGTGGACACTGCTAGACTACATGCCCGACGATTACCTGCTGGTGGTCGACGAATCGCACGTAGCCCTGCCACAGGTGCGCGGCATGTATGCCGGTGACCGCTCGCGCAAGCAGGTGCTGGTCGACTACGGCTTCCGCCTGCCCTCGGCGATGGATAACCGCCCGCTCACCTTTACCGAGTTCGAGGGCATGGTCAATCAGGCCCTCTACGTCTCCGCCACGCCCGGCCCATATGAGTATGAACACAGCGAAGCCATCGTAGAACAGGTCATTCGCCCGACAGGCCTGCTCGATCCGGTAATCAGCGTGCGCCCGACAAAAGGGCAGATCGATGATCTGCTGGCCGAGATTCGCAGGCGCGTCGAGAAGGGGCAGCGCGCGCTCGTCACCACACTGACCAAGAAGATGGCCGAAGACCTTGCCGACTACATGCAAGAACTCGGCATCAAAGTCCATTACCTGCACTCGGAGATCGATACCATCGAGCGCGTCGACATCCTGCGCGACCTGCGCCTGGGCGTCTATGATGTGGTGGTGGGCATCAATCTGCTGCGCGAGGGCCTTGATCTGCCGGAAGTCTCGCTTGTCGCCATCCTCGACGCCGATAAAGAGGGCTTTCTACGCTCGGAAGGCTCGCTGATCCAGATCATCGGACGCTCGGCCCGTCACATCGAGGGCAGCGTCATCATGTACGCCGATACGGTAACGAAATCGATGCAGCGCGCCATCGATGAGACGAACCGCCGCCGCAAGATACAGATGGCCTTTAACGAACGCAACAACATCACGCCGCGCGGCATCAAGAAGGAAGTCAAGACGCTTTCCGAGCGTATCAAAGAGATGAGCGGGGCCAATGCCGAAGCTGCCGAGGGCAAAACAGTGGCCGCAGTGCTGGCAGGCATCCCCAAAGATGAAGCCCTGCGCCTCATCAAAGACCTCGAATCGCAGATGCGCGCAGCCGCCAAACAACTCGAATTCGAGAAGGCCGCCCAACTGCGCGACCAGATCATCGAGATTCGCAGAGCGATGATCGAGTAGGATAAGCTCATCAAGAGATCAAAATAGTATAACAACTTACCTCCATGATGTTGTATAATAACATCATGGAGGTAAGTTGTTATACAACACCATGAGGGGGTTTAGCTATGGAACTCGTTCGCAAACAAACATATATTACTCCGGCACAGGATAGGGCAGTAAAAAGTCTGGCTCAGCAGCAGGGAGTTACAGAGGCAGAGATCTTACGCAAGGCTCTTGATGAGTTTCTCATTAAAGAGGGCATAGTAGTGACTTCGGATCCATTTGCTGAAATGATTGGAATGTTTGAAGGTCCATCTGAGGTAGATCATGACGACATATACCGATGAAATCAAGCGTCTGTTCATCGACACTTCAGCATGGATTGCCTTGATGAACAAAAAAGAGCAGCACTATGCAGCTGCCCTAACCTTTCATCAAAGCCTGGATCCTTCGACTATTCGCATCACAAGCTGGGGGGTGGTAGCGGAAACGTTCACCTGGATACTCTACCATATTGGGCAGAGAGAAGCCTCACGGTGGCTTGATTTGAAGGATGCCCTGGAGAAACAGGGAATCCTCCAGGTAGTCTTTCCAGATTACCAAATGGAGGCAAGAGTACGGAGGGTGCTTGGTCGCTATCACGATCAAACACTCTCGTATGTAGATGCTTTCTCTATTGCAATAATTCAGTCTCGTCTCGATATCGATGCAATATTTGCTTTCGACCATCACATGGCCCTTGCTGGTATCCCCATTCTACCAGGTCTTTTGAATTCAAAAAAATGAGCATCAACATCCGTCCAGCCCGATTATCCGATGCGCCAGCTATAGTCGATCTTTCCGAACAGAAGCGGACGCAGTACCAGGTATATCAGCCAACGTTCTGGCGCAAAGACGAGCTATGCTGGCAGCACCGGGCTTCTCTATTGCATCTGAATGGTACGTGCGAGACCTGTAAGCGCCAATGCCTCGCGGTTAGTGAGTCTATAGCGGGTGGGTCAAGGTAATTCAATCTCATCCAGCGAAATCAAGCCTTTTTTCAGAGCATAGATTACCGCCTGGGTACGGTGAGCCAGTTGCAGTTTGGTCAGGATGTTGCCCACGTGCGTTTTCACGGTCTCGTCGCTCACGCGCAGGACTTCGGCGATCTCGTGGTTGGTACGGCCAAGAGCAAGCTGGCGCAGCACTTCTTGCTCGCGTTCGGTCAGTTCTGCTCCGTGCCTGCCCGCGTGCAACAGTTCCTGCATAACCACTTCGGCCACGATGGGATCAAGCAGCGATTGACCGCGAGCGGCGGCGCGAATAGAGGAGAGCAGCATCTCCGGGTCAGCCTCCTTACGGACATAGCCAATGGCTCCAGCGCGCAGGGCCGCGACGACACGCGCGTCATCGGCATAGCTGGTTAGAGCGACTATGCGCGTATTGGGCAGCAGGGCACGAATGCGTTTGATAGCCTCAATGCCATCCATGCCGCCGGGCATCAGCATATCCATGACCACCACGTCAGGCATCCAGTTCTCGACCTCCCGCAACGCCTCCTCGCCGCTGGCCGCCTCGCCCACGATCTGGAGATCGTGAAAAGCCTTGAGAAAGCTTTGCAGGCCGCGCCGTACAATATGATGATCGTCGACGAGAACTACACGAATCGGGTCAGGCATGCTACCCCTCCTTTCTCCGTGCCGATATCCGGTGCTCATGTTCGTGAAGCTGCTGTCTCCAGCGCTTGATTTGTATGGAATCAAAAATCTTACCAACTCCTATCACAAGCAGCAGTAACGCAATGGCGTAAGCGTCCTGTTGTTGCGGCGTTTGTGGTGACAGTACGAACAAGGAATGCGCAAAGACGAGCCCACCTGCATAGATAACGGACAAGAAGACCAGTGAACGGATGAACACCCGCCCTCGCTGCTCCAACTCCCAACTGAGTTCCTGTGTGGAAAGCAGGCGATAGTAGCGTTCTGTATTCAGATAGTACCGCCAGCGTGAGAACTGGACCAGGCCAAGCAGACAAACAAAGGCAGCGAGAAACAACCAGTGTCCCGGGTTGGCATGTAGCAATTTGACCAGATTGTACGCACATAAAACACCCAGAGAGGCCAGGCGTACCATATCCATACTTACTCTATACTGGTACTGATCGAGTTCCAGCGTGACCCTGCTTTCTCGACCGGCGCTCAACGCTACCCTGGCACGATAAAAAGCACCACTGATATAGCCAGAGATTGCGATCAGTAACGATCCAAATACAGCCATATCCCAGGCAAAGCTCAAAGAGATAATAATCCCCAGCAGCGCCATTGCTATGCCTAGATACGAGGCATTTGCGCAGAGCTGGTAGCCACGCCTTGCCAGTTCGTCCGCACGCGCCAGTTCGTAGCGCTGACGCGCTTCTTCTGCCAGATCGTGTGACGCTTCCAACAAAGGAATGCTGATCAAAATACCTGTACCCTGACCCGGCTGACTGGTGATCTCAACCGTGCCGTGTAGTTCCTGAACGCGCTCCTGCATATTGCTCAGACCCATGCCAGCAGGCACAGCAGCCGGGTCAAAGCCCTGCCCATCATCGCGTATCTCGATGTACAGAGACTGCTCCAGGGTGCGCAATGCGAGCCAGACTGTGCGCGCCCGTGCGTGCCTGGCGATATTGGCAAACGCCTCCTGCACCAGACGAAAGATCGTCTCTTGCGTACCCGGCAGCAAGCGGTCGTTTTCTGGCAATCCTCCAAGCTCTAGATGCATTTGAGCACCAGTACGGAAACTCAGCGCCTGAGCCTGCACGTGCAGCGCCTCAATCAGGCTGGTGTTTTCCAGGGGCGCGGGCCGCAGTTGTTGCAAAAGTGCCTGCATCTCCACCTGCGCCTCCTTCGCGCTGCGCTGGATATCCTCCAGGGCCTCGCGAGCGTCCGCCGCATTTCCCTCCTGCCAGAACGCTCTCGCAGCAGCCGCACCCACACTCATACTGAAGATCTGCTGTTTGATCGAGTCGTGCAGTTCGCGCGCGATTCGATTGCGTTCGGCCAGTGCCGCTGCCTCCCTGGTCTGTTGCAGTGTTTTCTCGCGCAGATCGGCGCTCAGTAACTCGCTGGTCGCGAGGTGCTGCATACGGTGCTCGATCTCCTGCAAGCGCAGAAAAAGGGGACTGAGCGGCCAGCGCCGCAGCAGATATTTTCTGTCGCTCTCGTTACCCATCCCTGCCCGCAATTGTCCGTGTGCGAGGCGTGAGAGCTTCAGTTCCAGCAGGTAGAGATCATACTGGAGATTGAGTGTGCACAGCAACCCACAAACGCCAGCCCCTGGCAGGGCAATGAGCAGTATGTAGAGCTGCTGGACGCCCAATCGTGTCAGCAAGAAGGCGAGGCACAGCGCAACCGCGCCGACAAGCAGATAGCTCAGGATCAATTGGAGCGTCGCGCCCCCCTGCGATGTTGCCACCTGCGGCAGCGTGGGAGTATCGATTTGTTCGTTTCTTTTTATTGTCTGCTGCATAGCAATTTCCTTCAGAGCAATGAGCGAGCTGATGCACAACCACTCTGCCTATCCAGGAGACAGACGATACCTTGATCATATCACCTTTTCTCGCTCCTGCTTGACTGATTCTCACCTGTCTTACTTGCCCCGGGCATGCTTAGCCGAAGGTTTGTTGCTCCTCTCTACGAAAGGCATAGAGCGCAAGGGCGAAGAAAACAAGGGCATAGAGCGCAAGCAGCCCGATAGCTTCGCTGATTGACCCGGTTTGCACTCCGACTGCATTCCAGGCAAGCTGGCCCAGCCGATAGAAAGGCGAGTAGGGAGCAATGTTTTGCAGGGCATCGGGAAGCTGCGAGAGCGGGACGAACACCCCTGAAGCAAAGGCGAGAATGAAGAAAGACAGGTTAATGACGGGTGTCGCTCCCGTTGGACTGACCATATTTCCTATAGCGAAACCGAGCAGGGTGAAAGGTAGCACTCCCAAAACCAGTGAGGCTAGCAGAGTAATCCACGCGTTGACACTGAGCTGTACGCCACCAACAACGATGGCGAAGCTACTGAGGATGAGCAACATCACAAGGGCAGAGAGCAGAGCTGTCATCACTTTCGCCAGCAGGTAGATCTGGGCAGGTAAAGGCGTGGCCCGCATCAGAACATTCACACGTTGCGCCCGCTCACTGGCGATGTTGACGCCAAAGGAATAGAGCATAACGCCGATGATACTGTAGGTGGAGACGGAGGCAAGCGCGTAGATTTGCCTGCTCACGCCATCTTCCAGACCTTGCGCCTTGCCCAGTCCTCCCAGCAGGGTGTAGAGGACGAGAGGCAGGATCAACGTCGGGACAAGGAAGCTGGGGGTACGCCACAGGCGCAGCAATTCTGCCTGCAACTGGTGCCAGAGCATCGGGCCAGATGGTGCAACCGGGGTGATAGGCGCGGTAGGGGTAGATGAGGTTCGTATAGACATAGCTGCTCAGGCCCCTTTTTCTTCTGATTGCTCCAGAGTAAGATGGAAGAAAGCTTCTTCCAGCGTTGCCCCGGTAATGGTTAAATTCGTAATCTCCACAGGCTGGGCGAATATGGCGCGCAGCACGGGCTCCAGGCTGGGCGTCAGCAGGCTCACATGGCGACCTTCCTGTTCCAGTCGCTGCACCGGAAGCTGCGCGAAAATTTCAGGACGCAGCGGCTCGCTCACATCAAAGCTAACGCGGCTGCTGGACACCTGAGCTTTCAAGGCCGCCGGTGAGGCATCAGCACGTACACGACCATGGTCGATGAGAATGACGCGCTCGGCCAGAGCGTCCGCCTCTTCCAGGTAGTGCGTGGTCAGCAGAATGGTCTTGCCCCGCTGCACAAAACCGCGAATCTGCTCCCAGAAACTGTGACGGGCCTCCACATCGAGTCCAGCAGTTGGCTCATCCAGCAAGAGAACATCGGGATCACCACATACTGCCAGCGCGAAATAGAGACGCTGACGCTGCCCGCCCGATAGGGTGCCGACCTGAGCCATTGCTTTCTTCTTCAAACCAGCCATCTCAAGAATTTGCGCGAGAGGCAGAGGATGTGGATAGTAGCAGCGAAAGAGCGTGATAGTCTCACGCACCGTGAGATTGAGCGGCACCCCCGACTCTTGCAGCATAACGCCGCAACGGCTGCGCACCCGACGCTCATGAGGATCACCGCCCAGGAGGCGCACCTTTCCCTGCGAGGGGTGACGCAGGCCCAGCATCAAGCTGATGGCCGTGGTTTTGCCCGCGCCGTTAGGCCCAAGCAGAGCGACCACCTGCCCCTGGGGTATCGTGAAGCTTACCTCACGCAAAGCCTGTACCGCGCCAAAAGACTTTGAGACGTTCTGGAGCTCGATGCAAGGAACATGCAATGTTGTTCTTTGCCCATATGTCACATCAGTGGACAATTCCATCATGCTAAATCTCTCCTCGAGAAGGTAATATGAGGGCAGGTTTATTCGCCTTCAGTGCCATCCGGCATTTTCCGCCGCATTCTGAACACCGTGCGAACGAGACCAATTGCACAAAGGGCAAGCCCAATAGCGGCCAGAGGCTGCACAGCTCTGACTGTCACAATGTGGTATACCACAAAAGCCATCACAGCGAGAATGATAACAAGCGCGAGCAGAGGCGGCAGGCGTAAAAGCGCGGCCAACGTTTTCTTTCCTTTCCGATTATTTTATTTTCGTCAGCTAGCAATCAATGTCTTGCGTATGGAGACAGTGTAAACGAAAGTCCTCCAGAAGCCATCGCCTGAGATTACGATTTTTATCTCCCCCATTCAGGGGAGATGAGAAGATATGTACCCCGGATCACAGAGATGGTAAAATAATAAGCGTTGATGTACACCAACCCTATCTCACCTACAGGAAAGGACCTTATTCTCTCATGACGCACGATCATCATTCTCACTATATGGCCGACGGCGACGACCACAACCACGAACACGAGCCAACGCAGAGCGACTATCTGAGCGGGGAGCAGATTTTGCCACACCGCGTGCAGCCGAATATGACCGTCGCGGAACTGATAGACCAGCAGTTCCAGGCGTATAACGCGGCGCGACTGAACGAGGCGGCACGGCTCTTTACGCAGGAGATGCTCAACCCGGAAAAAGATGTGACCATCGGCCTGACGATGGCAGGCGCGCTCACCCCCGCCGGGCTGGGCGGCTGCATCCTCACTTTGATGGAGTATGGCTTCGTCGATTTCATCGTCAGCACGGGCGCGAACCTCTATCACGACATTCACCACGCGCTGGCCATGTCGCTGCATCGTGGCGATTTCCGGCTGGACGATACGAAACTGCAGGAAGAGGGCGTCATTCGTATCTATGACATTCTCTTCGAAGACAAGGTGCTGCTGGATACCGATGCCTTTGTGCGGGAGTGTCTGACGACGCTGCCGGAGCAACCCATTTCCACCTCGGAACTGCACCATCACCTGGGAACGCAGTTGCTCAAGGTCGGGGTCAGGCCCGAATATTCGGTGCTGGCACAGGCGGCGCAATGGAATGTGCCGATCTATACCTCCTCGCCCGGCGATTCGTCGATTGGCATGAACCTTGCTCGCTACGCGCTGGAGGGCCACAAGCTCACGCTCGACCCACTGGCCGACGTGAACGAGACAACGGCCATCGTCCATGCCGCCACACGCAACGGCGTCATCATTCTCGGCGGCGGCAGCCCGAAGAACTTCTACCTGCAAACGCAGCCGCAACTGTGGGAAGTGCTTGGCATCCACAAGGGAGGCCATGACTACTTTATCCAGATCACGACAGACGCACCGCACTGGGGCGGCCTTTCCGGCGCAACTCCCTCTGAAGCAGTATCGTGGGGAAAAATCAAACCGGATCAATTGAATAGTACGGTTGTAGTTTACGGAGATTCTACTATTGCTCTACCTTTGATGACTGCATACGCAGTAGCAAAGGCTCAACCGCGACCGAGAAAAGAACTGTATATAAAGCGTACGAAACTGCTTCAGGAGCTAGCGCAGGCTTTTGAGTCTGGTAGGGAGGTTCGACCTTAGTACTTTTTTCCATCTAATGGAAACCTCTTACCTGACATTAGGTGGACGATGGTGCTTTGCTTTAGGTGGAAGCTTGTTGGCTATTAGGTACAAGCATCAAAATTACCCTTTGCATTAGCTTGACAACCTAATGTATAATATCATTCGGTGCGCGAGAAACATTCCCTTGTCGGCTCCATCAATTTGCCCCTCAGGAGGGAATGCCAGGCAGCACCGGGATGTTAGCATGTATGCTGCCATAAGAAAGCAAGGAGCATACACAAACACAGAACAATGAGGAGGAAATTTCGATGCTTGTCCATTTGATGCTGGAACTCTACGGCTGCGACCGCGAGCTTCTGAGCGACGAGGCGTTGGTACGCCGTGTACTGGACGAATACCCTGCCCGTGTGGACATGGAGAAGGTCAGCCCGGTACACCTCTATGACATTGAAACGTCAAACCCCTTAGACGCCGGGCTATCCGGTTTTGTGGTGATCGCGCAGAGCCACATCAGCGTGCATGCCTGGCCCGAATACGGCGAAGTCGACATCGACATCTGCTCCTGCAAAGAGTTCAGTCAGGAAGATGCCATCAATTTCGCGAAAGAAATGTTCAAAACCGATGATGTAGAAGTGCATTTCGTGGTGCGCGGCAATCGTTCCCTGCGCCCGGAGACACCCGATCCTGTGCGGCTGGCCGCAGCCCTCGAAGAGCGCCGCAGCCGCAAAGCCGCTGCGGGGGTGCGATAAAAAGGACATAGTGACTATGACAGAATTGCCTGTGACCCAGTTTGGTGCGCCTGATGCCCCGTATTGCGATCCGACAACGGCTCGTGTCACGATTATTCCGGCCCCGCTCGAATATAGCGTGTGCTATATGAAAGGCACGCAGCACGGGCCACAGGCGATTCTGGATGCTTCCAGTCAGATGGAACTCTACGACGAGGAACTGGACTGTTCCCCTATCGAAGTTGGCGTCTATACGCGCCCCGCGCTGGATTACACCGGTATGGATCACGCCAGCGCCCTCAACGCCACAGCAGAAGCCGTGCGCGAGGTCTTGCAGCGCGGTCAGCTTCCCTTCATTCTTGGCGGTGAGCATTCGCTTTCCGCTCCCCCCATTGGCGTCGCGCGCGAATTCTATCCCGACCTGACCGTCGTGCATATCGACGCGCATGGCGACTTGCGCGACGAATACGAAGGCACTCCCCTCTCGCACGCCTCTATCGAGCGCCGCGTGGTTGATCTGGGCATTCCTCTAACGGAGATCGGCATTCGCAGCCTCAGCGCGGAAGAGGCCGAGTTTCTGAAGACGAAGCCCGATGTCGCCATCGTCTGGGCCTACCAGATGGCAAAGGGCCGCGCCAGAATCCCCTGGGAACGTCTCTCACAACACACCTACCTCACCATCGACCTGGATGCCATCGACCCCAGCGAGATGCCAGCCGTTGGCACGCCCGAACCAGGAGGATTGCACTGGTATGAACTGCTCGATCTCATCCGCGAAATCATGCGCCGCACCAGCGTCGTCGGCATGGATGTGGTCGAACTCTGCCCCATGCCCGGCCAGACTCGCGCCGATTTCCTGGCCGCCAAACTCGTCTACAAAATGATCGGCTACCGCTTCTGCGATCAACCTTAAGCAGCCTGGACTGTTGCAAGCCTGCTTTTGGAGCCTTATCAATCGACTAAAATTGCCCGTAAGCAGGTAAAGCTTGCAGATGAAAAGTCACGCCTTAAGCTTACGATATAGCCCAGGGGAGGTACAATAAGATAGAGCTACCTTGGAGATACTGGTCTTTCAGGTGAAATCTTTATGAAAAAAAGCGCGTTTTTTATTCTTATCTTACTGGTGATGTTACTCGCGGCCTGCACAGGCACGGCAGGGAACAGCGCACCGAAACCGGGGAGTGTCCGGCAGACGCTACCAGATAGCAACGGACCGATTACCTATAGTGCGGGGGCGCAGGATGTTTTGATACGCATGTTTCGCGGGGGCGGCAATTTTGGCACGCTGGAAGTCAGTCCGGAGGTGAGCATCTATGGGGATGGAACCTATATTCTCGGTCCTGGCTACCAGATGAGCGAAGGAAGCCTCTCCACGGACGCGCTGCAACAACTGCTGCGCACGCTGGTCGATAGCGACCACCTGCTCAATCTGAGCCAGCAGCAGTTCTCGGATACGCCCGACCAGAATTTCACCCTGCTGCAACTCTCAGTCAATGGGAAGCAATATGAATATGTCTATGGTACTTTTGGCGCGCTTTCGGAGAGCGCGCAGGCCATGAGCGATTATCACCACCTGGACGCGGCGCTCACCGCCATCACCAACGCCCTCAACGGGCCGACGCATCCCTATAGCAGCCAGCTTATGGCCCTGCTCGCCAACCAGGATTTCAGCCCCGACTTGAGCCAGAACATTCCGACCTGGACATTTCCCGATTTCACGCTCGCGCAGCTCGCGACCTACGAATGTGGCGCGATCCCGCAAGACATCACCAGCCCGAACGCCGATACTGGCTGCCTGACTTATACGGTGCCACAACATGCCCTGCTGCTCACGGCAAGTCAGCAAAAGGCGATCCTCGCTCTGCTCAAAGGGCAGCAGAGCGGCGTCTTCCAGGAGCAAGGAAATTACTACGCGGTACACCTGCGCTATCTGCTGCCCGATGAGCTGTCCAGCAAGTCACTCGCCATGTTCGGCAGCGCTGAATTGAACTACAATCCGGTGTCGCTTTCCGCCGGACCGGTTCCGCAAATCACGCCGACACCCTCTTGAAATTGTGGAAAGGTGGAAGCAAGCGTGTTGTATCGTGGACAATGTGTGGTATACTATCAAGGACGCGCCCCCTTGCAGTTGCCCTGTGAATAGATGCGCGTCATAGTAGCGCAGTGGGTGCGGAACGACCGACGGGAGGTACACAACAGAGGCATTCTGGTGATCTCATCTGTCCACCACGTAAATTCTATCCCCAAAGGGACAGCCTTTTTGAAAGGAATTATGACCAGAGATTTTAACAAACAGCGGCAAGAGCGAAACGATATGCGCCCATACGTTCGCAAGCAGCCAACTCGCAGGCCCGGAGCAGAGCGCTCTGAGCGTCCTCGTCTCAACCGCGAGACAGTCGACCGCGCATGGGAAAACGGCGCTCAAGTCAACCACGCCGACTATCATCCCCGCAATAGCCAGCAACACTCCAGCAGGCAATATGACCAGAGGCAGCGTTTCTCTGGCCCCGGCGCCCGCAATAGCTCCGGCTACTACCGTGATTACGAGCACGCTCCCAATGACCGGGAAAGTACTGACGGGCGCAACGGTCGCTATCACAACGGAAATGCAGGGCCACGCCCCCGCTCATACAACAATGACCGCTTCAACGAGCCGCGTTCCAACAGCTATCGAGAACGCAATCATGAGACCGCTTTTCGGAGAAATGAGCGAGACCATGACTACGGCAATGACCGGTCAGATAACAGGCGCGAACAGGGCTATGCTGGCCGCCCAGCACGCTATCCCGAACAAGAAAGACGCTCTTCTCGTTACAATGGACGCCAACAGCGTCCCTATGCCAACGGGACGCGGCCTGAAACGCGCACGCCATATCGGAACAACTACCGACAGAATGAGCGGGAACAGTTCGAGGGCGACTACGAGCGTTTTAACTCGTTCGACAACCATTCCGGGCGCAGACAACCGGAAGAGCGGCACGTGACCCACCTGCCCGAAAGGCGCGTTTTGAAGGGGTCACGTCCGGCGCAGCGCAAAAATGCTCAATTCTGGACGGAAATCACCGAGGATGCCAATGACCTTGTTCCTCAGGCCCATCAACCTGAACAGGCTGAACAACAGGAGCAGAAACCGGCAAAGCGCAAGCGCGAGAAAAAAGCGGCCACTGAGCCAAAAAGCGAAAGTAATGTGCCACGCCCATCGCAGCGCGGCTTCAAGTGGCCGAAGCCCGAAGTGTAAGCGTTCTCCCGATAAGATTACACCAGTTTGAAACCATAGTAGCAAACATGCAGATCAGAACGGTGCGAGGGCCAATTGCAGCGAGCGAGCTGGGTATCACGCTTAGTCACGAGCACCTGCTCATCGACCTGCGCGGCCTGTGGGAGAATCCACCTGCCGGGCGGGCATACCTGGTTGACCAGGAACCGACACTGGAAAACCGGGGCGCGCTGACACGCAACCCATATGACTCAAAGCTGAACCTGCTTATAGATGACCCGGCATTAATCCTCCAGGAATTACAGCATTACCGGGCGGCAGGAGGTCAATCACTCATTGACCTGACAACAGTGGGCATCCGACCGGAGCCGGAGATGCTGCGTCTCATCTCCGAGCGCAGTGGGCTTCACGTCATCGCGGGCTGCGGCTACTACCGCCAGCCGCTTCTGCCAGAAGAGCTGCACGAGCGCGGTACCGGGGCCATCCAGGAGGATCTGCTGCGCTGGATAAACGAAGGGATGTACGGCACGACTATCAGGGCGGGTTTGATGGGAGAACTGGGCACCAGTTCCCCCATCTACCCGTTCGAGGAGCGCCAACTACGCGCCGCCGCTCACGTGCAGCAACAAACGGGAGTCAGCATCAACGTTCACCCGCTGATCTGGGGACACGAACACCTGCACATCCTGGATATCCTGGAGGAAGAAGGCGCAGACCTCACACGGGTATCTATCAGTCATTGCGATGAACTGGTCGAACCGGGGTGGCATGCGCGTATAGCTGAGCGCGGTGCCGTGCTCTCCTTCGACACTTTCGGCTCGGAAACCTACTTTGATCGCTCCTACGCGCAGGAGCCTCGTGATACCGAGCGTATCGAATGCGTGCTGCGGCTGCTGGAAAAGGGCTACGGCGCGCAGATCACGCTGGCGCACGATATCTGCACGCGCCTCCAGTTCCACCGCTACGGTGGCTGGGGCTGGGATCACGTCCTGACGAACATTGTACCCCGTCTGCGCCATGCAGGCGTAGCGGAACAAGAATTGCACACCATGCTGGTGGAAACACCACAGCGTTTACTCACATTACCGGGTGACTGACATGCTTTATCCAAGTTATCTCAATCTCTACGAAACGGGCGAACTGGCGGAGCGGGCAGCGGCGGCATGGGAAATCCTGCGCAGTTGCACGATTTGCCCCCAGAACTGCCGCTGCAATCGTATCGCAGGCAAAACCGGCGTCTGCCATTCCGGTACGGAGGCTATTGTGGCTTCGTGGAATGTCCATCGCCGGGAGGAGCCGCCCATCAGCGGGACACGTGGGGCGGGCACTATCTTCTTCGGCTACTGCCAGGCGCGCTGCACCTATTGCCAGAACTTCCCACTCAGTCAGGGTGGTCTAGGACATCGCGTCGGGCCGGAGCGGCTGGCGGATATGATGCTCTACCTGCAAAGGAAACGCTGCCACAACCTGGACCTCGTCACACCCACACACTTCGTTCCGCAGATTCTCGCCGCCCTCGTCATCGCCTGCGGCAAGGGTTTGCGCCTGCCCATCGTCTACAACTGCGCCGGCTATGAGAACCTGGAAACCCTGAAGCTGCTGGATGGTGTGGTCGACATGTACCTGCCCGACGCCAAATATGCCGATAACAAAAACGCGCTGCGCACCTCCAAAATGCCGCGTTACGTCGAACACAATCAGGCAGCGCTCAAGGAGATGTACCGGCAGGTTGGCCCACTGCAACTGGACGAGGAGGGTATTGGTCGGCGCGGTTTGCTGATTCGCCATCTCGTCATGCCAGAAGATATCTCCGGCACCCGCGAAGTGCTGCGCTGGATCGCCGAAGAACTCGGCCCCGATACTCCCATCAGCCTGATGGATCAATACTTCCCCGCCTGGAAAGCGGTCAACGATCCTGTGCTGAATCGCCGCCTGACCTGGAAGGAGTACAAAACGGCGCTCGATGCGCTGGACGAATTCAATTTTACAGCAGGCTACGTGCAAGAAGACCTGTTAGAATTGGATACAACATCCAATGTATGAGCAGAAATGTTGCCCTTCTCATGTGTTGGCTTGCTCATGCTATAATCTGAAAGAAGCTACAAAACCTAATGTGCATGAGAGGCGGTGTACGTGTCAGGTACAGGCCGCCTCTCTTTATACGTCAGGCATAGACCAGTTACAGACCAGTCATAGACATACGGGAAACTGCTCTAGCATGCAAAGGGAGCAGTCGCCTGTTGCCCAATGGGAGAAGCCTTTATGAATGACACGGCCACGTTGAGCCAACTTTTTGCCGGTATCCAGTCCGATCTCGAACAAGTAGATGCTACCTTCGAGGAGAGAGCCACCTCCGGCCTCGACATCCTCAATTCAGCCTCGATGCACGCGCTCGGTTCGCCCGGCAAACGTCTCAGAACAGCACTTACCTTACTTTCAGGCAGGTTGAACACATATCACTTTGATAAGTTGCTCCCTCTGAGCGTCGCCTTTGAAATGGTTCACCTGGCCACGCTGATTCATGACGACATTGTGGATAATGCGAAGACCCGGCGCGGCAACCCGACAGTAAACGCTATCTGGGGCGATAACATTGCTATCCTGCTCGGCGACTACTATTTCGCGAAAACGGCTGGCCTGATCGCCGATATCAATGACAACCGCATCAATCACCTCTTCTCTGATACAGTCGCAACCGTCTGCGAAGGGACCATTTTGGAGATGATGACGGCGGGGCGGATCGACCTGACAACTGAGAGTTACTACGACAAAATCAGTCGCAAGACGGCTGCTTTGCTGGCCGCTTGCTGTAAGGGGGGAGCCATCCTCAGTGGAGCAACCGAGGAAGAGATCAAACATCTCCACGATTACGGACTCAATCTCGGCATTGCATTCCAGATCATCGATGATGTACTGGACTACACGGAAGATCAAGCCACCATCGGCAAACCGGCGGGGAACGACCTGCGCCAGGGTATGGTAACGCTGCCGCTCATCTACGCCTTGCAGGAGCAACCCCAGAACGGACACTACCGGCAGGTCGAGCACCTGCTCAATGAGACGGGAACGCGCGACGATGAAGAGGTGCGCGAAGTCGTTGCCTGGGTAACTCGAGGTTCCGGCATCGCGCGGTCATTTTCTGAGGCCTATGTCTTTGCCGATAAAGCCCGCCAGGCTCTCTATCATTTTTCGCCATCGCCTGATCGTCAGGTGCTGGATGACCTGATCGACTTCGTAGTGACACGCAGGCATTAGTGTTTCCCTCCCAAACGGGAGGGGAGCAATCTGGTTGATTGCTGTCGCTTCCCTGGAGAGAAGTATCCACCAGACCCGAAAAAGTCAAAGAGCAAAGGCATCAACCGGGAAAAACCAGCAGGCCGCCGGTTTGCTGATCGGCGGCCTTCTCGCACTCCCTATCTCCCGTTTAGACTTTTCTATGCAAAACCACGGGCGATGGCGACCAGGACAATCAAAAAGACCAGTATCAGGCCAACCCAGAAGACCGAGTTCAGCAGGTCATTCCCCCGCGAGATGGGTGGAAGTTCCTCCGGACGCGGAACAAGTGACCGGCTTTCCCCCTCTTCAGCTTCGGCTGGAAGAATTGACTGGAAGGTCTGCGCCACCGTATCTTGCAGGCTTTGCGAGGCATAGCCGCCGGGCAGCGCTCCCTCGCCGGGAACCGGTGCCCTCATCGCTGGTTCAACGCGCTGCCCAGGATTGGAGACGAGCGTGCTACTCACCGAACGCATGGCGAGTAAATCCTGACGCAGTTCGGAAGGGCGCTGGTAGCGCTGACTGGAGACCGGACGCAACCCCTTCGACAGGATGGCGTCGAACTGTGGCGAGACGTTGGGATTGATGCGCTGCGCCTGCGGAATGCTGCCGCTCACCCCTGCCGGGGCGCTGCCTGTTACCGCGTGATAGGCAGTAGCCAGCAAAGAATACAGATCAGTGCGCGTATCGATCAGGCCACGCACAAATTCTGGCGCGACATAGGGCGAAAGGCGAGTGCGATCAATGCCAGAGACAAACTGAGTCGCGCCTCCCGCCAACACGATAGAGAAGTCGGAAAGCATATACTGCGCGCCATAACGGCTGATGAGAATATGTTCAGGGCGAATGAGGCCATGCACCAGGGGAGGAGATTGCTGCGCCAGCAGTTCCAACACCTCCGTCATCTGCAGACAGCACTCTATGACATCCTGCTCTGGCAGAGCACGGCCTGTTCGGCGCATGCGAGCCAGCAGGGATTCCCCATCAACGGCTTCAAACACAAAGAAGTTGCGTCCCTGATCGCTGAAGGCATCCCAGAGCGTGGGAATATGCGGATGACGCCCGACGGAGGTCAGCGCCATCGTGGCTGTACGCAGCGTCGTCTGCGTCACAAGAGAGTTTTCCGGCAGCGCCACCTCACAAACGATCACCTGCGAGGCACCACGCTGCGCATCCTGCGCGATCCAGACCGCCTCGTACACTCCGGACAACCAGTCCTGACGCTCTGTCAGCTCTTGTAAGCGATAGCGCCCACCGCGCAGGAGTATCCCAGGCGCAAGCGCACGAAGATTGCCCGCGCTGTCAGCCCCAGACGTGCTCGCGGAGGTGGGCACAGGACGGCGAACAGACGGCGCGGCCTGTTGTCTTTGTCTCGCCTGTTGCGTTTGCTCACGAGCGAGTGGGTCCGTCACCAGGCGACTGGCACGCAGTGGAGATTGCACACGCTGCCTATCTGGTGACATGGTTTCAACGGAAGCGAGAGGATTCGCCGCAGGCTGCCCGGAACGCATTGAAGGTGGCGATGAAGGGCGCGACGGTACGCTCCTGGGCGACGCGGGACCGCTCATCGTCGCAGATGAACCATTGTCATTTTGAGGCGTGAACGAGAAATTAGAGCCACCCGTGTTCGCAGGATTAGCGGTCCTTCTCACCTCCGCATGCTCAAATGCCGATTTTGTTGGTGAGGAAATAGCAGGGCGCATAGCATCAGGCATTGAGGAAGCCGGAGCGGAAGGCGCAAAATTAGAAGGACGGGGCGTGAGAGGTACCGAGGCCCGTGGTGATAGAGATGGAGTCGGAGGTACATTTGTCGCTGGCGCGGAGCCGCGCGCGGAAAGAGGGGCAGAAGACGAGCCTCTCCCTTGCCAGAGCGGAGTTTGTGGGCCAGACTGCGATGTACTTCTGCTTTGATAGGGACTTGATGGGCCTGATACATTTTGAGATGGACCTGACCCATTGGAAGATGGGTTCAGCGGTCCTGACGGACTTTGATACGGACTTGACGGACTTTTGGGAAGTGGGGTAGCGGCCCGTTCTGATTTGACAGGCATGCGTATTACCAGACCACAACGCGTGCAAGGGCTTTTCGTTGCATCCCACTCATTGCCACAACGTGGACAGATCATGAACAATCCCCTCTCTGCTCAAATGAACCAATGCTTTCAAAAGTTGTTGTTTCTCCGCCATCCAGCACAATACTCCATCCTTTCATACGATTGGGCAAATTACTGCTCCATATTATTGGACATGAAAAAATCCCCCACGGGGTCTTTGTTTCACTTCAGGACGTGCATTGGTCTCTACAAGAGCACTCTCTCCTTGCGAGTATAGATGAGGATATTCCCATCTGTCAATGGGAGGTACCCATTTTTGCTATTCGCCCGCTATGAAGTTTCTTTCCTATGCTGCCTTTACCGTTTGATATTGCGGCCAATAGGGGCCAGGGCATGCAGAAATTCTTCGAGGGCCTTTGCCAGCTCAAAGAGTTGAGTCGCCTCAACGACAGAAACTTCATGGCCCGCATGAGCAATCTGGTAGAGCAACTGCACGGCGGCATGTCTGGTTGGCACAGTGGCGTTCTCTGTGGCAGACGAGCCAAACAATGAGGCGCGCATCGCATCCACGCTCGCGTTGACCTCGTCAAGCTGGGCAATATCGATAAAGCTGGCCGGTTTCGGCTGTCCTTCCCGCCCGCTCTGGCCTTTGCCCTGCTTTGCGCCCCGGCTCGCCTCCCACTCGCGCCGCGCCTGCTTGCCAGCCGAGCAAAAACAAAATTGCGGGTTGGTCGCATCTGAGTTTTGCAAGCCCGTATCATCACAAATCATGCAAATCGGCATCGCTCTCCTCCTCGGCTTTAGAAAGTCCCACTTTTTGCACTCACTATATCATATGGAAATCGATTGCGCGATGGTGACCGGAATCCCCTCATAATCAGGAGAGACACTGCCTGCCACTTAAGTAATCTTTGAGCATGGATTCACAATCAAAGGCCATGCGTCCAAATACCTCCTCGGGCGCATACCAGTTCGGCTCGCCTTCGCCGGAACCATGCATCTCACCGCCAACAATCGAACCCCTGTAGGCGATAGAGACGGCGCGCAGGCGCGGGTCACGCCTGAGCGCGGAATAGACCCCTACGATGCCCTCGATGGCTACGCGATAGCCCGTCTCCTCCTGTGCCTCACGCAAGACACACTGCTCCACCGTCTCACGATAGCGCACAATGCCACCAGGAATGGTGTAGCCGAGACCATCTGTGCGGTCGATCAAGAGAAATTTGCCGTCCTTCTCAAGGATGACACACGCGCTGAGAATCGGCGAAATCTGCCCCAATGTCAACAGGGCAATGAGGCGAAAGACGATGCCGGCCAACCAGCCCTTAATCTTCTCCTTCATTGCCATCCCCCTCTCCTTTCCCTGGCCTGCCAGCATGCTCCTCAGTTTCTTCAGGAGACCATTGCTCTTCCGCCACCTCACGCTCGTCACATTGCCAGGCTTCTATGCTTGCTGCCACCTGCTCTACCATAGTATGCAGGGCCAGCGCGGCGGAGGATTGAGGCGCACTGATGAGTACCGGTTGTCCCTTATCGCTGCTTGTCCCTGTAATGGGATCCAGTGGGATCGAGGCGAGGAGCGGCAGCGCATCGAGCACGGTGCGTGCTTCGCGGCTGGCCGGGAAAATATCGACGCGCGCACCACAATGCGGACAGATAAAGCCATCCATATTGTGTACCACGCCCAGCACCGGCACCCGCGCCCCTTGAAACATGGCCAGCGCCTTCGCCGTATCGATGCGAGCGATGTCCTGCGGGGTTGTCACCAGAATAGCGCCATCAATCTGCATTTCGCGGCAGAGTGTGGCCTGGGGCTCGCCGTTGCCGGGAGGAAGATCGATAATGAGATAATCCAGCGTCCCCCAGTTCACGGTATAGAGTAGCTGGCGCATTAACATGCCAGGCACATCGGGCATGAGCGCAACAGCCTGTTCCTCGCCAATAAAGAAACCCACCGACATGACCCTGGCTCCATAACGCAGCAGTGGTTGCAGCATGCGCTCAGGGGCCAGCTTGCCGCGCTGCGCGAGAGGCAGATTCGCTTCTGCCCCACCCATCCCCCCCTTGCGCACTCCCAGCATCATGGGAACGCTTGGGCCATAAGCATCGCCATCAAACAGCCCGACGCGCGCCCCGCGTTTCGCCAACCCGACAGCCAGATTCACGCTGACCGTCGATTTCCCAACCCCACCTTTGCCGCTCCCTACCACGAGCAGAGCCTCAACTCCCTCTATACGCTGCCTGTGCATTCTTCCTCGCAATGAAAATATCTCCTACTCCGTGCAATTGACTCAAAATGAGCACAACCTTTATCATTGCAATCAGTATAGGGGAAATCGGCATATCTGGCAAGGTTTCGTGTGCCGATTACTGGCCGCTTTGTTGCCCAAGCCACCCCACAATCTCATCAACAATCTCAGCAAGGGGGCGCACAGTATCCACGATAAGGTGCGGATCGATGATGGGATAGCTTGCGGTGGCGTGCATTTGGGGAAGAATTGCCTGCAATGCCTGCCAATCCGTTTGATGATGAGGCGGTAGATGAAGTTCTTTGCGCCCATCAATACGCCACTGCCACTCTTGCGGGTCGGAGCAGCGACATTCGACAATGGCAAGCGTTGCCCCTGTCTCGCGGGCAATAGAGCGCGCCTTCTCGTAGGCCACAGAGAAATTCAAAGGGCTATCACAGATGACGTTCAGCTCCTGCAAAAGCTGGCGGCGCGCAATATTGAACATGGTTGCGTAAGCCAATCTGCCAGAATCCGGAACCTGCTCATCCAGGATATCCTTGATGTCATCCTTGTCGATCAACGGCCAGCCAAGCCGCCGACTGAGCGCCCGCCCCACCGTGCTTTTGCCGCAGCCGGGCGAACCTTTTAAGGTGATGAACCACATTATGCTATACGGAAAATATGACGGGGATGAAATCCTGTAGCCGCTTGATCTATCAAGCGGCTACAGGATTTCATCTCGCTGCAACTAGATGATGTTCAGTTCCCTGCCCACTTTCTGGAAGGCGTCCAGCGCGCGGCTGAGTTCGTCGCGGGTATGGATGGCGGTAACGATGGTGCGCACGCGGCACTTGTCGGCGGGGACGGTCGGATAGACGATGCCTTGCGCGAAGACGCCCTCTTCGAAGAGGCGATTGCTCAGGCGCATCGCCAGAGCGCCTTCACCGACGATGACGGGAGTGATCGGCGTCTCGCTCTTGCCGGTGTTGAAGCCAAGCTGTTCCAGACCGCGCTTGAAGAAACGGGTGTTCTCCCAGAGCTGGTCGACCAGGCTGGTATCCTCTTCCAGCAGTTCGATGGCGGCGATGCAGGTCGCGACGACAGAGGGTGGATGGGAGGTGCTGAAGAGTACGGGGCGAGCGCGCATCATCAGGTAATCCTTCATATCCTGGCTGCAAGCGACATAGCCGCCCAGCGCGCCGATACCTTTGGAGAGCGTACCAATTTGCAGCGCCACGCGGCCATCCAGACCAAAGTGGCTGACGCTGCCGCGTCCATTTTTGCCGAGCACGCCGCTGGCATGCGCGTCATCCACCATGACGAACGCGCCATACTCTTCGGCCAGTTCGACGATCTCCGGCAAAAGGGCAATATCGCCATCCATGCTAAAGACGCCATCGGTCACCACCATGACCTTGTTCGCGTCCTGCGACTCCTCCAGCACCTTGCGCAGGCCCTCCATATCTTTGTGCGGAAAAATCTTGCGGGAGGCTTTGCTCAGGCGCGTGCCATCGATGATACTGGCGTGATTCAATTCGTCACTGATGATGATATCGCCTTCCTGCATCACCGCGTTGATGACGCCCAGGTTTGTAGCGTAGCCGGACTGGATGGTCAGGGATGCTTCGGTATGTTTGAAACGTGCCAGCTTCTCTTCGAGCACGTTGTGAAGCGTCATCGTCCCGGCAATGGTACGCACCGCACCAGAGCCGACGCCGTACTGCTCAATGGCCTTGATGGCCGCATCGCGCAGGCGCGGGTGGGTATTCAGGCCAAGATAGTTATTGGAAGAAAGTGAGATGACCTCGCGCCCATCGATGACGACGGTGGCCTTCTGCTCCGACTGCAACTCGCGCGGGCGGCTAAAGACGCCCTTCGCGCGCATCGCATCGAGTTCGCTGGTCAAGAACTGCTGCAATTTGTCCATTGTTTTCCTCTGTCCTGTTCCTCACATCGCGGACGCAATCAATGCGCCCCTACAGACTACCATTTAAAAAGTGAGAACAATCTTGCCACAATCGCCAGATTTCATGATTTCCATTGCCTCGTGAAGCTGGTTGAAGGGCAACGTATGGGTAATGACCTGTCTCAGATCGAGCTGGCCAGCCTCAAGAATGCGGCGCGTGCGATACCAGGTATCGAAGATGCGCCGCCCGGAGATGCCCTGCACCGTCGCGCCTTTGAAGATGATATCGTTCGCCAGGTCAAGCTCGACCATGCGCGAGGGCAGACCCAGCAGGGAGACGCGTCCACCGTTGCGCAGCGCCTTGAAGCCCTGCCGGATCGCCTGGGCATTGCCCGACATTTCCAGCACGACATCCACGCCCAGGCCATCGGTGATCTCCAGCATGCGCCGCACCGCGTCAACCTCACGGGGGTTGAGAGTGTAGTCCGCTCCCATGCGCGTGGCGATCTCCAGCCGCTTGTTGTTCGGCTCGACGGCAAAGACGGCGCTGGCCCCGGAGATGTGTGACAGCCCGACAGCCCACAGGCCAATTGGCCCGCAGCCAAAGACCGCCACCGTCTTGTTGGCAATTTCACCCGCGTAAGTAGCATGCACGGCATTGCCAAACGGTTCTTGAATGGAAGCCACGCTGTGCTCGATCTCCTTGCCCGTTTTCCAGGCAACGCTCGCGGGAATAGCGATATACTCGGCAAACGCGCCGTCGCGGTCAACGCCGATAATCTGCACATTCTGGCAGATATGGCCCTGCCCCGTCAGGCACTGGTAGCAGTGGCCGCAGGTAATATGGGTCTCAGCCGCGACAAAATCACCGGGGGAAAGATTGCTAACCTCTCTTCCAACCTCCACAATCTCACCTGCAAACTCGTGTCCGAAGATACGGGGAACCTGCATCCGGCTCTGCGCCCATGCATCCCATTCGTAGATATGCACGTCTGTACCGCAGATGGAGGCGGCTTTCACCTGCACCAGTACATCACACGGGCCGATTTGAGGAATATCAACAAGAGCAAACGTCGCTCCGGGCGCCGCCTCGGCTTTGAGGGCCGCCGTCATTTTTCCTTTCATGGTCTTTTTTAGAACACCTCCCACAAAACAAATTTCCAGACCATCTCTATTATGCGTCTTCCCACCCCCGATTGCAAGCACTTTTTTCGCGGCCTCACGCCTTTCGCTCAACCAGGCTTATATGTGACCAACCCCTTTGCTATCAGCACCCCCGCCGCGTTCTGCACTTCGACATCCAGATAGACCAGACTACGCCCGCGCCGCAGGACACGAGCAAAGGCCTTAGAGAAGAATCAGAAGGCAGATTGCTGGATGTTGACATAAAAAGACCTCCCTACGGAAAATAGTGGTATCAGACTTCTTTGTAAGACAGCGAGCGACAAAGCCCACTTTTATAGGGTACAATACAATCATATGATAACATGAAAATCGACGACATTGATAGAAGTGAAAAGACGATGACAGACACGAATAAGACAGTACAACCGCTACTGGAGGCGGGACAGATTATTCCATCCTTTTCCCTGCCAGACGCGGATGGCATGACATATAGTCCGTGGAATTATAAGCAGCGACAGCATCTGCTGTTGCTCTTCACACGCAGTAGTTCATCGAGCGAGACGCGAGGTTTGTTGCGTGCCTTCGCGCAGCAGTATCCGGCCTTTCGTGGAGAGGATTGTTCCATCCTGGCAATCACCCCTGATCCCGTTATCGGCAACCTGCGGGTACAGGAAGAACTGCACCTGCCATTTCCGTTGCTCGGCAACCCCGGAGGCGAGGTGATTGCGCGCTATACACGATGGGACAGCGCCACCAGGACGCTGTATCCCAGCATCATACTGGCAGACAGGTACAATGCCCTCTACCAGCAATGGATAGCGGAACAGGAGGCCCACCTCCCGCCCATTGAGGAGTTGCTGGCAGCGCTGCGCTATCTCAATAGTCTCTGTACACCATAACCTCGAAGAACAAGATAAGGAATTGCATGAAAGAAGAAACTACTCCCCCCTGGACTTTGGATACGCTACTGGTTCATGGAGGAACTGGAAATCAGCCGACAATTGATTCCGGCGTTCCATCTGTCCAGCCTATTTACACCAGCAGCACATACCTGCACGCCAGCACGGAGGCGCTAGAAGCGGCCTTTAGCGGCACAACGGCTGCGGGCGAACCGGCCTATGTCTACGCACGACAGGGCAATCCAAACGCGAACGCATTTGAGCAGGTGATGGCACGGGCCGAAGGCGGCGTGGGAGCGGTGGCATTTGGCTCTGGCATGGCTGCTATCCACGCCGCGCTGCTGGCTGCCGGGCTTGCTCCAGGCACGAAAATTGTGGCCTCGCGCGACCTCTACGGCGCGTCTATCGGGCTGTTGCGCAAGATGTTTGTGCCTATGGGCATCAAGGTTGTGCTCCATAACCTGCACGACGAGCATGCAGCCGACCGTATTCGCCAGGAAGTGCCGGATATCGTCTTTGTAGAGAGCATCTCGAACCCACTGGTGAAAGTGATCGATGTGGATATCATCAGCGCCGCCGCTCAGGAGGTGGGAGCGGTAAGCATTATCGACAGCACCTTCACGACGCCCTGCCTGCTGCGCCCCATCGAGCACGGCTTTGACCTGGTGATTCACAGCGCGACGAAATACCTGGGCGGACACGGTGACAGCACGCTGGGGGTGGTTATCAGCGCGAAACGTGCCCTGCTCGACCAGTTGCGCGCAGCCTGTACCATGATGGGGGCAATGGCAGGTCCCTTCGAGCTGTATCTGGTGGTACGTGGTCTGCGCACCCTGTCATTACGTATGCAGCGACACTGCGTCAATGCCTTGCAGGTGGCGCGTTTTCTGCAACAACATCCCGCCGTTGAGCGCGTGTATTATCCAGGGTTGCCTGACCATCCACAGCACGAACTGGCGACCCGCCTGCTGGCCTGCGCGCAATACGGCGGCCTGCTTTCATTTGAACTCAAAGAGCAGACGCGCGCGGCGGCATTCCGCTTTATGGACGCGCTGCGACTCTGCCTCCCGGCCACCACGCTTGGCGACACCTGGACGCAGGTGAGCTATCCCCCCATCTCCTCGCACCGCGACCTGACAGCCAGTGAGCGTCAGAACATGGGCATCACCGATGGTTGTATTCGCCTCTCTGTCGGCATTGAAGACATTGGAGACATCATACGCGACCTCGATCAGGCACTGGGGCGATAAGTCACTGCATTACATATCGGGAAAGCATCTATAAATAAAGCACTATCATAAACAAAACAAAAAAAATTAGCAACATCTACTGAGAGAAAGGTCATCCTGTTTGCGGGCAGGATGACCTTTCTCTCAGTAGATGTTGTGCGAGGGCCAGATTAACCGGTGTGGCGCACCCACTTGCCGGGGACGATATCTTCTGCATTGCCCCCTTCCGGCTCGGCCATGACACGCAGGAGAGAGGCCCTGGGGTCGACAACGAGGCTATTGATGACGGAACGCACGCCGGGAAAGCTGCGCACAATCTCTTCAGCGGCTGCCTTCTGCCCGTTGTTGTGAACCGCGCCACTCAAGCGTACTACACCCAGGCGGGGATAGACGCCGATGGGCAGGTCGCGAGTGCGTGGATCATCGCCCAGAGCGCGGGCCAGGTCTGCCTGCAAAACATCGTCGGCAACCAGGCGATTTTTGATCTCCAGCAGACCCTGCACGCCCAGCGCCTGATCTGTTACCATATCGCTGCGTAACTTGCTGGAAATGTTGCCGTCAATGTAGAGCACACCATCGAGGACACGCAGCACAATCCCTTTCAGATCGACATGCAGGGCCGTGACGGCAAACAATGCGCGCTCGACCTCGCGCTGGAGCACGCTATCAGGCTGGTAAGGAGGCAACACTTCCAGCGTCGCCTGTGGAATCGTGACCTTGACCTGCCCGTTCGCCAGTGAGGCGACAAATTCTGAGCGAACGAGCGTATCCTGCCCGGCGCGCAGATTATGAGCCACAATGTAAGCCAGTTCGCCGCTCTCTGGATGCACCGCGACAAGTTGCACCGTACCCCTGTTTGTACTGCCGCTCAGTTCTACGCTGCTCCTGCCATCCAATTGCGCGCCCTCGACCGGCCCGCTGCTGCCAGCAGCAACTTCCGCGAGCGAGACGCGCAGCCTCACCCCGTCACTACCGGCATTTTCGATGCTATCAAAGGGCAGATGAACGGTTTTTCCCAAAATACGTCCCTGTTTCACACCGATAGCCGTCATGCGCCGCGTGGTGGGGTCAAAAACGACATAGACCAGGTCCCCATCTTCGCCATCGGTACAGACAATCTTACTTCCAAAATGAAGTTTGAGCATTTCGGAAATCAAGGTTGTTTTTGCCATATCTCAACCTCGTACTATAATTTCCAGATACAGCCAGGCCATATGGGAAGCTATATCCTTTAGAGAGTGTAGCACGGAAAGCTCAAAGAAGGCAAGGAGCCTACCTATACCAGCTTATGTTCTATGGCATAGCGGGTAGCGGCACTGCGCGAGGAAACGCCGATCTTGCTATAAATCGAGGTTGCGTGCTTGTTCGCGGTGCGCAGGCTGATTACCAGGTGCCTGGCAATCTGCGCATCTGTCCAGCCCTGCGCAATCAGGCGCAGCACTTCGACCTCGCGCGCTGTCAGATTGTCAGGATAGGTCGGGGCAGGAGAAGATTTCCCGGCGGGCGGAGGATGCACAAGTGCGATCTCCTGTTTAGCCCCCAGGTCCTGCTCCCTGGACAGCAGGGCCTGTTCTGACGCCATTGTCTGACCTTGCTTCCACAGAGCGTCGTACATCTGCACACCCAGTTGCAGGCGAGCAGCTATCTCAGCCTGCTCGAAATCTAAGCGACCGCGCAGAGAGACGGCTATCCCTACCTCCTCGCGCCGGTGAGCGGCGATGCTCCAGAGCAGGACAGCCCGTGCTGGCTGTCCCTGCGCCAGCGCAACCGCCGCCAGCCCCTCCAGAGCACTTATCCACGTATCCTCTTCACCCAGCATCTTACCAAGAGTGAAGCAATCCTCATACAAAGTACGAGCCGCCGCGTAGTTTTTCTCGGCCAGGCAGACTTTCCCCAGAAACAATTGCGCTTCAGCTATGCCACGCTGCTGGCCCCTTTCCTGGTGCCTCGCCAGGCTCTCATCGATAAGCCTGCGTGCCGTCGTCGTATCGCCCTGCCGCAACGCGACGTATCCCTTCAGGCCCAGGGCAAAGGCTACGCCATCCATATAGCCCAGTTGCTGAGAAATTTCCAGGCTCTCATCGAACTTCTCATCGGCCTGTGCATAATCTTCCAGTTCAGTCATTACCCGGCCCAGGTATTCAAGGGCGTAGGCCATTCCCCAGCGATCGCTGGCATTCCTGAAGCAGGTCAATCCACGGTCAAACAGGAGCCGGGCCTCAGCATAGTTTCCTTGATTGAAAGCAACATAACCGATAATGATGAAAATATCAGCCATTTCGCTCTCAGCTTGTAACGGTACAAGCAGTGCCAGGGCTTCGTCAGCGTAAGCACGGGTGCGCGCGTAATCGTGCCTGATCCAGCAGCTTATCATCGCAAGCCAGTAGAGCGCCATGGCCGTACCCCGATAATCGTCAAACCGGCGATAGAGTTCCAGACTCTCCAGGCAGTATTGTTCGGCCAGATCATTCTTGCGCAAGCTGTAGGCGAGAGCGCCGACATTCTTCAATGCTTTCGCCAGCACAAGCGGCGCAACGCTTTCCCTGTTCGCCAGGGCTTTCTCAGCCCAGGAGAATCCCTCCTTGTAAAAAGCGCGCACCGTCCAGAACCAGTAGAGCGCCCCGCTCAGCCGCAAACTCAATTCCGCCTCGTGCTGCTCGCTAAGCCAGCTCAGGACCGCTCGTAAATTCTCGTAGTCCCGCTCCAGACGTGCCAGCCACTCTGCCTGCTCGCCCCCGTATTGCCGGATTTCAGCCTCCTCCGCCAGGGCAAGATAGTAGAGCGCGTGCGCCCGATAGGTCTGCTCAGCTTCTCCACTCTCTTGCAGGCACTCCAGAGCATACTCGCGTACCGTCATGAGCATTTGCAGACGCGGCTCCTCCTCATCCTGCTCAACCTGGAGCAACAGGCTTTTATCGAGCAGCGAAGCAACTTCATCCAGAGCGGCTTCCTTTTCCTCAGGCCGGTCGTAATAGCAGACAGTCTCCACAGCATCAAGCATCCAGCCGCCCACAAAAACGCCAAGCCGCCGGAAGAGCCGTTGTTCGGCGGCATTCAACAGGTCATAGCTCCATTTCAGCGTACTGCGCAACGTCTGTTGATGGGGGGCAAGGGGATGCGCCTTACCGGAGAGCACATCGAAGCGATGTGAGAGACGCGCCAGCAAGGCCCGTGGCGGCAAGAGCTTGATACGGGCAGCAGCCAGTTCAACAGCCAGCGGCAATCCGTCCAGCAACACGCAGATCTCAGCAATCGCACGAGCATTCGCCGCAGTGAGTTGAAAATTCGGCAGGAGCGACCTGGCGCGCTGGATAAAGAGCCTGACAGAAGCCACCTGCTCCAGAGAGGCACAATCAACCGGCCGCGTCAGGTTCGGCAATGCCAGTGGTACGACAGGAAATTCTTGCTCTCCCCGTGCGTGCAATACGATACGACTGGTAACCAGGATCGTCAAACGAGGACAGGACGCCAGCAGGTCTTCTATCAGAGGAGTTGCCGTCACCAGTTGCTCGAAATTATCGAGCAGCAACAACAAATGTCTTTTGCGCAGAAAATTCTTCACCTGCTCAACGATAGGCAGCGTCCTGGAATCCTGAATGCCAAGTTCCTGAGCGATGGTTGACATCAGCAATTCGGGGTCGCTAATAGCTGATAGTGAAACAAAGCAGACACCGTCGACGAAGTGCTGGCGCATCTCTATTGCGACCTGCAAGCTCAGGCGTGTCTTGCCAATTCCTCCTGTTCCCAGGAGTGTGACCAGACGGGTCGCTGGCATTTTAAGCAGCGCGCAAATGGCTGCAACATCCCGCTCTCGACCCACCAGAGAGGTCAGGATAGTTGGTACTTTCCATATTGGCTCAAACAGGCTCCCCGATGGCAGCGATAGCGGATATTCGCTTGAAATTGAGGGAGCTGGTTCTTCCGAGCCGGAAGAATCAACAGGCATAGATGGTTGCGCTCCTTCCCGGTAAGCGTGCTCAAGAGCAGAGGCAAACTCCTGCACGTCGGGAAAGCGCTGCTCAGCTTCTTTCGCCAGCCCCCGCAGGATGACCTCTTCAACGGCAGGTAAAAGGTCAGGCAGGTGCTCGCGTAACGGCTGTGGAGGCATGGAAAGATGCTTCAGCGCGATTTCGATGGCGGTGCCGCGAAAAGGAGGAACGCCACACAGCCACTCGTAGACGACCGCCGCCAGAGAGTACTGATCGCTGGCTGGTTGTGAACGCCCCTGTAATTGCTCTGGCGCCAGATAGAGCGAGGTTCCGGCGATCTGTTCGGCCATGCGCTGCGTGCTGTAGGCATGGGACGGGGAATCAAGCACGGCCAGGCCAAAATCGCTGAGCAAGAGTTTATCCTGGGAGTTAATCAGTATATTTTCCGGCTTGATATCACCATGTATCAGATGCTGGCTATGCGCGTAGTGTAAGGCAGAAGCGGTCTGCCGAACATAAGAGACAACCGTTTCAGGCGGCACACGAGACCCCATTGGATGAAGTTTTCGCAGATTCCCCCCCGGCGCATACTCCATCACAAGAAATGGCACGCCCTCCTCCACCGCAAAATCAAGGAGGCGCACGATATGCGGATGGTGCAGGCGTACAAGCATCTGCCCCTCTTTCACAAAGGCAGCCCGCGCCTCCTCGGTGAGCAACGTGCGCAACACTTTCACCGCCGCTGCATTTTTGAGGTACATATGTTCACCGAGATAGACTTCGGCAAAGCCCCCGCGCCCCAAAAGTTGCACTATCCGGTAATTTCCAAGCTGCTTGCCCACGAAATCGCGCATTCGCTTTCTCATTTCCAGCCGATTTTCTTACGGAGCAAGAAAAGCGGACTCAGGTTTCCACAGCCAGATAGAAGCTTTTCCTGGCGCAAGCCTCTTGTATCAAAAAAGCATGGCTACACACGAGAAAATTACCTGAGTTTCATAACAGTCGTTGTACATTTGTATGCGCACATAAGAAGCATTTCCATCATTTTATCAGAAAGCGGCACTCATCGCAAGCGGAATTGCAGTACAGAATCAAGACAAGAGCCGCAATGATTCCTTTCATCGCAGCTCTTATCCTTGAAAATGGGACGTATGCCATTGAAAACCGGCAAGGAAACCTATGAGATCATTTCCCCTTGCTGTACTCGCGCCAGCAGTCGTGCCCACGCGAGCATTTGTGGTACTGAGACAGGGAGAGTAAAGACGTAGAGCTGATCATGATCGCCGCCTGCGCCCATCTCCAGTTCGACGCGCCTGCGCTCCAGTGCGCTCAGCCTACTTTCCACCGCGACAGGCTCCGGAGTGCGATTCTGGACGAGCGGTGGAAGCGTCGAGGTGGTGGGTCGCCTCATCTGCCGCTCTTGCTCTCCACTGGTTGAGCCTTGCTGCCTCCTCAGGGAAGAGAGGCCGCGTTCGCTCAGGAATTGGGCCGCGCTGACAGAATACCCCGCCTGCCCGCTGTTTTCCTGTACCAGCATCTCATTTATCTCCTCACACGAAGAGGCGGTGAAGACGCGCAGGCGATCCTGCGGAATGGCTTTATGTAATCGCAGGAAACTAAAGAGGGCAGTCAGAGAGGATAACGGTGTCGACTTCCATTTCCAGAGAGAATCATTGTTTGTCCGAATTGCTACTCGATAGTACATGCAGTTTTTCTCCTTATCTCTCCATGCTTGCTTATCATGTTCAATCATTTTTATCACCACACCAGAACGTCTCTCCACATATGTATGCATATGAATTGCTCAGATTTGCCCTTGATGACAATATTTATACGATAGATATTCCTCTTTTTTGGATACCGCTTTCCACGTTTTCACCAAAAGCTGCACTCTTTCACTCACCAGGCGAGCATCTTTATGTACATAGTCTACCCTGAGCTGCGTCCCAACAGATGCGCGATATTACCCATTCTGGCTGCGTATTTGTCTGGCATGCTCGCTCCCAAAAGCTTGACAGCAAAACACAAGAGCATTATCATCGAAGCGAGTCCAGACAAGAAGAGAAGGCGACACAACCAGACACATCGCTAGAGAGAACATAGAATGAGTGAACATGAATGTTATATTGAGCAATTTCCGCATCGCCTGCCGCATCAAGACGAGGCGGTGCTGCGCCCTTGCGGCCATTACGCCTGTCCGCCGCATACCATCACCTATTTTGGGACGGGCGAGGACGACGAGGATGAAGAACTGGTAGGTGATTACTGCATGGTCTGCTACGCGCGCAAATTCCCCCAGAACTGCCCTGACCCCCTGATTCGCCAGGCAGTTCTGGGAGAAAGTGAGCGTTAGACATCTTTTTTTACTGACTAGACCAGTACGTCACTGGTAACTGTCTCGACGGAACCGAAGATGGTTTCCAGGGCTTCGGGAGCGTAGCGTTCGACGATGCCTTCGGTGATGGCATTGGCGCGGCAGATTTCGCCGAACATGCTGGCACTGCGGCGAGGGATGCGGCGCTGTGTCTCCGGTTCAAGCTCGATCAGACCGAAGCGCACACCCCAGCCTTCGTTCCACTCAAAACTATCCACCAGCGTCCAGTGCAGGTAGCCATGCACGGGAATACCCTCCTGAATGGCGCGATGAATCATCGCCAGATGCTCCAGAATGGCGCGTGGCCGCCGGTTGTCAAGCGTATCGCTGAAGCCGTTCTCGGTAATAAAGATCGGCTTATTGCCTCGTGTGCGCTGGTAGACGGATTTGATGACGCGATAGAGACCGGGCGGGTAGATTTCACCGAAGTTCCCCCCTTTGCCAGGGTCGTTACGCACGGCTCTACGGCGTGTGAAACGATGCCCGAAGAGTTCGGCGGGCCGCGTCGGGTCAAATGTGACCATCTCGCGCGTGTAGTAGTTGATGCCATGAAAGTCACGCGACCCCGATGCGCGGGCAATGGGCGCGAGAAAGGTGTTGAGGGGAAACGGGAAGCGGCCCGTCTCGGCAGCCTGCAAGGGCGCCCAGTTGAAGAAGTTTTCCTGTATGCCGGCGACGACACGATCAAGTGGTAAGAAGGAAAGGGCCGGGTCGAAGAGACGGTAGTGCAGACAGTAGCCGATACGTGCTTGCGGCTGAATTCTGCGAATAGTATAGAAGGCCACGACGTGCGCCTGCATCAGATTACGCAGGATCCGCAAAGCGCGCACCGTGTTCTGCTCGCCCGGCGGATTCGAGCCGAGCAGGTAGCCCTGCGTGGCATAGACATTCGGCTCGTTGATGGTAATCCAGAAGTCACAGAGGTCTTGCAGGGCTTCCACAACATGCATGGCATAGCGCACGAAGTAACGCAGATTAACCTCGCCACCAAAGCCGCCGCGCTCGGCGAACCAGAGCGGCTCGGTGAAATGATGAAGCGTAATGACCGGCCTGATGTGACGCTTGCGTAAATCCTGCAACATAGCTCTGTAGCGATCTATTGCCGCGCTATCCCACCGGCCCTCGGCAGGCTCAATCCTGCTCCACTCGATGCTGAGCCGCAAGGCATTATTCTCCATCTGCTCCGCCAGTTCAAAGTCATTCTCGGCCCTCAGCCACCAGTCTGCCGCGTTGCCAGAGCGCTCGCCCGTGAGGATATGCCCCTGCTGCTCCCAGCGAGACCATTGACTATTCGTGTTTCCTCCCTCATTTTGATACGATGAAGACGCAGTTCCCCATAAAAAGCCATTGGGAAAGCGCAAGATTCGCTGCTTCGCCATCTATAACTCCTTGTCCGCTTATCTGCTCTGATTTTTGATATTGTAGCACAAGTTATGGAAGAGATGAAGGAAATAGAGAAACTGGTACAATGAAAGAGGGAAAGACCGGGATACGGTAGAATAGAAGTAACGAGGCATTACAACTAACCAGAGTAGCCAATCAGGGTCATATAAATGGATACAGCACTCAGGCAAGCTCGCCCCCCAACAATTTGCTGCCCGTTATGCAGGGGTCAGACACTTGCTTGAGCATGGGTAACATATTTCCTCGTTTCTACTATCTTTCATACGAACAGCCAGGGGCCGAACAGAGAAAGATGCTGCCCGCATAGGCAGCATCTTTCTCTGTTCGGCCCCTGGCTGTTCGTACTACTCCCTGATGCCGCGTGGGGGCAACGGGCGCACGAGCGGACTCATGACGGGCAGGTCTTTCTTGCCGCGTGGCAGGCGCTGGCGCACGAGGTAGTCGGGAGCCTTCGCAAGGTCGCCCTTTTCCAGCGTGACGTCGGGGCCGAAGCGGTTGAAGAAGGATAGCTCGAAGTTGGGCGTCTCACCCAGCGCGCCATGCGGGCAGACCTCCACGCAGTCGCCGCAGAAGATGCAGCGGTCAAGCGCGAAGGAGTAGCGCGTCAGGTAGCGTTCAGCCATCATCAGAGCGCCGGTCGGGCAGACCTCCACGCAGGAGCCGCAGGAGACGCAGTCAGTATCGTGCAGGCTGACGTCGAAAGGCGTGGTGACGATGGTATCGAAGCCCTTGCCGAACAGGCCATAGCAGTCGGGGCCGATCACATCGTGGCACGTGCGCACGCACTGCGTGCAGTTGATGCACTTGTTGGGGTCGCGCAGGATGAAGCTGTGCGACAGGTCGACAGGGTAGTCGTGGTAGTCGCTCGGCTCGCCGTCGTGGAAGCGGTTATCCGCCAGGCCAAACTCGATACTGTACATTTGCAGATCGCACTGTCCGGCAGCCGGACAGGCACATTGCAGACAGCGAGCCGATTCGCGCATGGCTTGCTCACGAATGTAGCCCAGTTCAATGAGGCGGAAGTTGCGCTTGCGATCCTCGTAGGGTAGCATGGGCATCTTGACCTTCGGCTCGTAGGGCTTGTAGGGCACGATATCGAAGAGGTCGGGCTTGCGCTCTTCCAGTTCCAGGCGACGGGCCACCTCATCCATGTTTTCCCCGTTCAGGAAGGCATGGATCGAACGCGCCGCCAGTTTACCCTGCGCGACGCACTCGATGATCGTCTTCGCGCCCATCTGTGCGTCGCCACCGGCAAAGACACCCCAGCGGTCCGTCATATAGTTGTGCGGGTTGGTCTGAATAGTTCCGTGCCTGGTCCACTTCACGCCCGACTGTTCATCCAGGACTGACTTGTCTGGATTCTGACCAAAGGCAGGAATGATCGTATCACACTTAATGGTAAACTCCGAGCCTGGGATGGGGATAGGGCGGCGACGGCCACTGGCATCTGGTTCGCCCAACTTGTTGCGAACAAACTCAATACCTGCCACTTTGCCGTCCTCAACGATGACACGGGTCTGCTGGACATAGAACATCAACTCCGTTCCCTCTGCCTCAGCATCCTCAATTTCTTCCGCCGTTGCCGTCATCTCCCTGCGAGAACGACGATATCCCGTATGAACCTTTGCCCCCAGGCGCAGGGAGGTACGCGTGCAGTCAAACGTGGTAAACCCACCACCCAGAACCACCACCTCTTGCCCTTCGCCAACAGGAACAAACTTGCCTTCGACCTTTTCTGCCAGGAAGGCGATAGCATTGACCACACCCTCAGCATCCTCTCCAGGTACACCTAATGGATTACTGGTCCAGGCTCCAATGGCCAGATAGACAGCATCATAGCCCTCGGCAAAGAGGTCATCGATGGTGAAGTCACGGCCAAGTTTGACATTGCACTGTAAATCCACGCCCAGTTGCCAGACAGCGTTGATATCCTGATCCATCATATCTTTCTGCAAGCGATATTCAGGAATACCGTAACGTAACATGCCGCCGGGTTGGGGCTGCATGTCAAAGATTTTGCAGTAATGGCCCTTGAGCGCCAGGTAGTAGGCACAGGTGAGGCCGGCAGGGCCAGCGCCGACAATGGCGATGCGCTTGCCCGTGGGCGGGTCCTGGATGAAAGGCACGGGCGGGTCAAGCAGGCAGGTTTCGGCAGCGTATCCATGCATGCGGCAAATGGCGATTTCCTCTTCCACCAGTCCGCGACGGCAGGCCTTTTGACAGGGCGCCGGGCAAGTCAGGCCCAGGATATAGGGGAAAGGCAGCACCTCTTTGACCAGCCGCGCCGCCTCCCGCATCGAGCCTTTGGCGATCAACTCCAGGTAGCCGGGAATGTCGATGTGCGTGGGGCAGTCGATCTGGCAGGGAGGCTGGCAGTAGGCGTTGTGGTCGGAGAGGATCATCTCCAGGTTGGTGCGGCGAATGTGGAACAGTTCGTCCGAATCTGTCGTCACCACCATACCGGGTTCCGCCGCGACGCCGCAAGCTGGCAACGGCCTATCTGCCCCCTCGACATGCACCAGGCACATACGGCAGGTCGTGGCCGGTTCCAGTTTTTCATCATTACACAGATTGGGGATCGTGGTAATCCCGTTGTCTATCGCGGCGCTCAGGATCGTCTGACTTTGATAGGCCTGACAGACCTTACCGTCGATGGTAAGCGTGAAGCTGGGCTGTCCCACTTCGTTGCGCACCATCAATTCGGCCTGATCCCGTGTTTCCAGCGAGAGATTGTCTCGAATTGTTACAGCCATATGTTCCTCTTCCGGTTGCAATTATGGCAATACATGCTTGGTTACATAACGATGAGAGCGTACCGGGATACAGGTTCCCGTTGGACACTGCTGCTCTTGAATATGCATAATAAAATGCTCGGGCCAGTAGCGCCGGGCGGTTTTGAGCGGATTGGGCGCGTTGACGCCGAAGCCGCAGATGGAACCATCGGGGATGTACTGTGAAAATTCTTCGAGTACGTCCAGATCTCCCATAACTCCCAGGTCACTTATGATGCCTTGCAGCAGCCCGGTCACCCGTTTGACGCCGACGCGGCAGGGAACGCATTTGCCACAGGTCTCTTTCGAGAGATACTCGCTGCGCTCCATTGCCCAATGTACCATACACGTATCGGCGGCGAGCAGCTCCACGACGCTCGAGCCGATGATTGCGCCCGCCTCTTCCAACGGGTCGTAATCGTAGGGCGTATCAAAGGCGGCAAGCGGTAATGCGCCACCTTCAGCACCACCTACAACTATACCACGCAGATCATTATCAGCATGTGTAAAGCTCGCGGCAGTGATAATCTGGCGCAGGGTGGTGCCAAAGGGAACCTCGATCACCTGCGGCTGGCTGTCGGGCGAATAGTCATAGACCGTCAATATCTTGGTGCCGGGCGTGGTCGTCGTGCCGACACGCTTGAAAGCCTCGGCGCCATCGCGCACGATCATCGGCACATTTGCCAGCGTCTCGATGCAGTCAACGGCGGTGGGATGTTCCCACAGGCCATATTTGGCCGGGAAGGGAGGCCGCTGCAACGGCATGGGACGCACGCTCTTGAGAGCCTGTAGCTGCACAGTCTCTTCGCCGCCTATGAAGCCGAGGTTGGTGCCCACAACATTAATGGTGCAACTAAATTCCGTTCCCAGAATATCCTGTCCGACAAGATTGGCGTCCAGCGCCTCGTTCAGCGCGCGCTGGATAGTGCCAACCCCTTCGACAAAGGAGGTGCGCGTAAAGATATAGGCTTCGCTGGCTCCTACGGCGTAGGCCGCGAGGAGGATGCCCTCGATGACCTCATGCGGGTTGCGCTCCATGAGCGAACGTGACATGAGCGAGCGTTCATCGGCATCATAGGCGTTGCAGATAACATATTTCTGATCGGAGATGGCGTGACGCACGATGCGCCATTTTTCGCCGGTGAGCCGTCCGGCCCCGCCGCGACCACGCAGCTTTGATTCGAATACCTGTGTGGTCACTTCTTCCGGCGTCATTTGACGAATAGCCTTCTCAAGCGCGCCGTAGCCTCCCGCGCTGCGATATGCAGCTAGCGTGGTGAGGTCGGTGCCGCTTTCTGGCAGTACACGATACGGGATGTTAGCATCAGGCATTGGGCTGCCTCTCATGATTAATATTACCCCACACACCGCGTGTGGCTGGCGAGAGGCCGCGCAGCGGCTGGTCGTCGCGCAAAATGCCATCGATAGCGGGTGCGGGCTTGAATTTTGGGCTCATGGTCGCGATACCATAGAGGTCGCTGAGATCGACGCCGCGCACCTGGACAATGCGTTTGGCCGCAGCCAGGGGCAGGTAGCCGTAGGCATCCATCACGGCATCCAGCAAGGCGGGAAGCTCGCTGCCTTCAGCAGACCAGGTTTCCAGCAAGGCATCGACCTTGCTCATATCTATCTTCGGCTCCAGGTAATCTTTCACCGGCGTCTCCATGCAGGGAGCCATAGGCCGGTGGGGGTAATCGACTGCGTATTCAGAGATGCGCTGGGTATAATAACCAGCCTTCGATGCGCCCGACGCGGGCGGAATCTTATACGAGGTGTACTTGTCCGCGCCCTCGCGTATGAACGATTTGAACCAGGGACGCACCTTCCACCTGTGCATCGGTTCGTAGGTGATAGTGATGGCACGCGGCGGGCAGGCCTTTTCACAGAGCAGGCAGGCTTCGCATTTCAGATTAAACTCGGTGCCGAGACCCTCCTCGGCGATCAACTGGATCAGCCCACGGCTGCGCGGCGGCAGTTTCGGTTTCTCATACGGGTAGAGACGAGTCACCTTTGGCCGAAACATATGGCTAAAGGTCAGGCTCAACCCCTCAAGGATTCCACGCATACGCTACACCTCAATTTCCTTCTCACCGCGCACTTTCAGGCCCTGTTTGAGAATCTTCTCGCGCAGCTTCAGAATACCCTCAACCAATGCCTCTGGTCGCGGCGGACACCCCGGAACGTAGATATCGACCGGCACGATAGTATCAACCCCCTGGACGGTATAGTAACTATCATAGAATTCGCCGCCGGAATTGGCGCACTGGCCCATGCTCAGCACCCACTTTGGGTCCGGCATCTGCTCCCACAGCAGGCGCAGGCGCGGACCCATCTTCACAGAGACCGTTCCGGCCACAATCATTAGATCGGCCTGGCGCGGGCTGGAACGGAAAACCTCGGAGCCGAAGCGGGACAGGTCGTAGTGTGCCTGCGCACTCGCCATCATCTCGATAGCGCAGCAGGCCAGCCCATAACCAAGCGGCCAGACAGATCTTGAGCGCGCCCAGTTCTGCGCCCACTGCAACATATCGGCCACGCTGGTTAACTGCACCGGCAGTTCCTGATCGCCCGGAATATACTCACGCGGCCCGGCTGCCATAACAATTGGCACCGCCTTGCCGCGCACCCCGGGCACATAAGTAGAAATGGTAGGACCAGTCGGAATCTTCTTTTCGTTGCTGCTCATAATTTCAAAACTCCTCTGCAAAGGTTTAGCAGCACCATTGCTCGGTTCTTATGATAAGATTGAATAGTTGCCGGCTATAGACACAAAAGGAGAACGACATCTCGCACTCTCTACAGGCGTCGCACGCCTCCCGTCTTGCCCCTATTATAGCACGAAGCCAGCAAAATGACCACTAGAGTTGGCAGGCCATCCCAGGAGGAATCCGTGGGACACGGGGCGGATAGGGCCTTATACCTGTCCGCTGTAGCGCGTATGGCACGCAACTCTATCTCAGATAGCAATCACCGTTATATCATATTTGTCTCTTCGATCATGCTTGACGTCCTATTCTGGCTGTGATATCCTCACCCATAGCAAAAATTGTCACAGATAGAGCAGATAAGGAGGTGCCCCAGGTGGGTACCATCATCATAACCGGTCGCATGGAGCGTGTGGTTTAGCCGCTGAGTGTGCCGGATATCCAGTAGCATAGCAACCTGTTCGCCATAGTATGGATTCTGTTCCATGTTTTACTGTTCGCGCTTTGTGATCTTGTAACACCGATTCTCCAGCTATAAGAAATCCTGTTGCGCGATCTCTTTGCCTCTCGTTCGCTGCTGTTGACCACAGGTGTGCTCGGCCTGATGGTCTTTTTGTTGCCCTTTTTGGGGGCATGGCAACTACCACGTTTGCTAACCACACCGCTTCCTCATTTTCAACTTCCCCATTGTTGTTTTGCAAAGAGGTTGAATGGAGATCGCTATGCATTCAGATAAAGAATCGGATTTACAAGAAACTGATGGTTCTGTCGATAAAACTGAGGGGCAGTCGAAAAAGTTGCCGTTTTTGATACGCCGGAATTTTGCATTGCAGTGGTCGGGGCAGACAATTTCGGTGTTTGGGTCACATATTACCGGGATGGGGTTGGAACTGACGGCGAATTTGACGCTGCGCGCGAACGCGAGTCAGATGGGGTTGCTGGCGGCGCTTGGCTCGGCACCGGTGCTGCTGGTTGGGCTGTTCGCGGGGGTGTGGGTAGATCGCGTGCGGAGACGCCCGGTGATGATTGCGAGCGATCTGGCGCGGGCGCTGCTGCTGGTCACAGTTCCAGTGGCTGCTGTGCTGGGTCTACTGCACATCGAGCAGTTGTATGTAGTGACAGTGCTGGTGGGCATGCTCACCGTCTTCTACCAGGTGGCAAATCAATCGTTTTTGCCAACGCTGGTGCGGCGTGAGGAGATTGTTGAGGCAAATGGCAAGTTGAGCGCCAGTAGTTCGCTGGCGGAAATCGGCGGGCCAACGCTGGGTGGCGTGCTGGTGCAGATGCTGACCGCGCCTTTCGCCATTCTCTTCGACGTGGCATCTTTCCTGGTTTCCGCGCTCTGTACGAGTCTGATTCGTGTCAGGGAGCCAGCACCCGTGCCGCAAGCTGAGGGAGAGAGCGCATGGAAGGAGATGCGCGAAGGGCTGCGTCTGCTGTCTGGCAACTCCCTTTTGCGGGCTGTCACCGTCAGTTCGGCTATACGCAACTTCTCCGGCAGCGCGTTTGCCGCCCTCTACGGGCTGTACGTGATTCGCGTGCTGGATGTGACTCCCGCGCTCTTCGGGGTGCTCGTTACGGCTGGTGGAGCGGGCGCGCTGCTGGGAGCCTTTGCGACCGGGCGCATTGTGCGGCACTTCGGCACAGGTAGAGTGCTGATTGGGGCTATGCTGCTTGCGGCGGTTCTCTCGCTACTGACTCCACTGGCGACCGGTCCGGACATCATCGTCTACGCCATGCTCTTTACGGGGCAACTGATAGGCGATTTCGGGCTGGCAATCTATCTCATCAACGAGGTAAGCCTGCTTCAAGTACTCGTGCCAGATCAGTCTCTGGGCAAGGCCAGTGCCAGTATGCGCTTCCTGATCGAGGGCATGATCCCCATTGGAGCTATCCTGGCAGGCATGCTGGGAACAATATGGGGTATGCGGCTCACTTTGCTTGCTGGCTGTATGGGCTTTTGCCTCTCAGCATTGTGGCTCGTCTTCTCACCACTGCGCACGTGGCACGAAGGCGAAGCGAACTAGCAACAACTATCCTTGTAAAGCACCCTGGGCTTAAAAATGTATACTGTGGCATCAGTCGAAGAGGGGACAGGACTGGCGGAAGCGCTTAACCATCTGCTCGACGTTGTACATCTTCTGATGCATGGGGAGTGGCACGATCAGGTTCAGGGTCAGTATCTTCTTGTTGAGGGCGCGCAGCACGCGCTCGTATTCCTCGGCGGCCTTTTCAACCGAGCGATTGAAGGCCCGCTTCTCGCTGGGAAAGGGGCCAACACGTCGCTGGCGCAGGCGCTGGCCCTGCTGGCACAGCCTGTTCAGCTTCGTCTCCATCTGCTCGTATTCCTTGCGAATCTCCTTGAGCAGCTCGATCTCTTCAGGAGCTAAGTTGTTGTTCTTAAGCAGGTGATAGCCTATAGCCTTATCCCCTTCGTAGGGATTGCTCTCCAATCGAAGCGGCTTGCCAAAGCCGGGCAGGTTATCAAATTCGCCACGCTCCTGCGCCTGGCGAATCTGCTCTTCAATGTAGTCATAATAAAACTTACCGCGAAACCGTCCTGTACCGGGTTTCGGCAGTTCCAGTTCAGTCCGCTCTTTTCGTTCGCGATAATCCTTGAAATCCATGCGATGCTCTATTTCCAGGGAACGGCCAACTACAATGCCGTCCTATTACTCACTGTTATTTTCTTTCCCCTCTCCTATTATAGCTGATGCTATGGCCTGCCGCGCAACCTCGTACACTGCTTGCAACGGTAGAGCACGCTCCCGCGCTATGCGCTCACACTCCTCGTACTCCGGAGTCGCGCTGAGCACGCGCTCTTCCAGCCGTTTGACTTTCACCAGCATGGGGCCAAGCGGCGTCTCGATGCGCTGCTGTATTCTTTGCGCCTTGAGTCGTTGCATCTGCCGCATGCGCACACCCAGCGTACTCGTCTCGCGTAGGATGACCTGCGCCAGCGCCTCGCCTTTCTCAGGCGAGCAGATGACGCTGATCATGACGGCAGGACGATTCTTTTTCATCTGTATAGGGATATAGGCCACATCCAGCGCGCCCGCCGCCAGCACTCTCTCCATGAGGCCACCCAGCAGTTCACCCGGCATATTATCGATGTTGGTCTCAATCACGGTTACCCAATCGACATCGGCCCCGGCAGCTTGCCGTCCAAAGGACGCCGGGCCGAGGCACGCACGCAGGCAATTCGGCCAGGGCTGTATTTTTTTGCCAAAGCCATAGCCCACCTGCTCAATCACCATTGGCGGCGTCTCGAAACGTGCCAGTGTCGCCAGAATGGCCGCGCCCGTTGGCGTGACCAGTTCTCCCTCCACAGGGAAGGGTCGCCACGGCGCGTGTACCCTGCGCAAAATCTCCAACGTCGCGGGCGCTGGCACCGGCAGGAGGCCGTGCGCTGTCTTCACGTGGCCGCTCGTGAGAGGAAGCGGCGAGGCGAATATTTCCTCTATGCCCAGCGTCTCAACGGCAAGGGCCGCTCCCGCGATGTCGATAATGGCATCGACCGCGCCAACTTCGTGAAAGTGAACCTCTTCGATGCTCGTCCCGTGAACGGCGGCCTCCGCCTCGGCCAGGCAGCGGAAGATGGCTATAGCTCTTTCACATATACGAGCAGGAAGCTGCGCCATCCGCAATAGATTCACAATATCGGACAGATGCCGCGTCGGCTGATCCTCCCCTGCCAGCCGAACATCGAAGCGCGAGCCGCGTATACCTTTATCTTCAAATGGGTGCAGCACCAGTTCGTAGCCACTGAGAGGCAATGTCGCCAGCGTTTCTCGCAGCATCTCCAACGAGAAACCGGCCTTCAGGTCCAGCAGCGCACCCAGAAACATATCGCCACTGATACCAGATTGACAATCAAGGTAGAGGGTTTTCTTCCCCTGCTCCAAATTTCGTCTCTCCTTTCCGTTTTCTTCTATACCAAAAAGAATATCTCAATACCCCATTAACGGGTACTGCCGCCACGGCCCTTCTCCCCATTCGGGGCTGTGCTCCGGCAGTGCCCTCCCCTGATCTGCATTTCCCGTTCCATTATACTCCCTCTCTTGCATCTAGAACAGCGGGCCGACCAGTCTGGTCTCTTTCAATGCTTTTTTACAGTGAGCATACAGGTACGCCAATTTTCACTACGAAAAATTTCTCCATGAATATATGGTTTTTATCTCAAAAGTGATATAATACTTGTGGGGGGAGTACGTCTGTTCGTTCCATAGCAAACTGTAAAGAGGAGCACCTTGAGCAATCAAACGGTGCAGGTGGAGCGCTGGAGACAGGTACTGTTCCTTTTCCTTCTCGGGCTGATGACGGTAACCATCTTTGCCCTGCTTCTCCTGCCTTTCATCGCGTCATATCAGCCCCGGTATATGCTCGTCGTCGCGGGCTTGATACTGCTGGAATTTGCCAGCCTTTTCCTGTATCGGTGGATAGGGAACGTACAACGCCAAAAGCTACAAGAAGAAAATCAGCGGCTCGCGGAAAGTAACCGGTTCAGAGAACAGTTGCTGTTCATACTCGATCACGAGTTGCGCACGCCGCTCAGTGGGGTGAAAGGATATCTCGAACTCCTGCAGTTATTTGGGAAGCAGATGCCGGAAGAGACGAAAGCGGACTACCTTGCGCAGATCGGTAAAGCCTGTGACGAGGTATATTTGCTCGTGAACTCCATTTCCGACAGTCTCTTGCTACAAGGGAATCAGCGCATTGTGACACAAAGCGTACCCCTCACCGAGATCATTGAGGAAGTCATCACCCTCCTTGCGCCGCGTATCCGGGAAGAGCAGAGAGAAGTCATCACCGCTGGCCCGGAATCTGTCTCTGTTCTCGTTGAACCGCTGCGCCTGCGCCAGGTACTCAGAAATCTGCTGGCGAACGCTATGAACTACTCGCCAGCAGGAACAGCTATCGAGATTCGTATCACTACGCAACCTCCGCTCTCTGCCCCTGCGACGCCGCGGGTTCCTCAGGCCTATATCGGCATCCACGATCAGGGCATTGGTATCATGCCAGATCAACAGGGACGGCTATTCGAGCCGTTTGTGCGTCTGGAAACCGCCAGGGAGATGGCAGTACGAGGTACAGGGCTTGGCCTCTTTCTCAGCAAACAGTTGCTCAGCAGCATGCATGGCTCCATCTGGATTGAAAGCACTGGTGTTGCCGGTGAAGGCACTACCATGTGGATCAGCGTCCCATTGGCAAATGGGGCAAAATGACAGGCTATTTGCCGCTCTTATGAAAGGCGAGCGCGTTGCGATAGACATCGATGTAGCGCTGCGCCGATGCCTGCCAGGAGTGGTCGGCGGCCATGCAGCGTCTTTGCAGGGTGCGCCAGTTTTCCTTAAAACGATAGAGTTCCAGGGCGCGCACAATGGCGGCAAAAAACTCCCAGGGGTCGTAGTTAGTGAAGGCAAAACCATTGCCCTCATTGGTGCGCGGGTCGTATTCCTGCACCGTGTCAGCCAGCCCGCCGACGGAGCGGACAATGGGGACGCTGCCATAACGCATGGCGAGAAGCTGTCCCAGGCCGCAGGGTTCAAAGCGCGAAGGCATGAGGAACATGTCGCTGCCCGCGTAGATATGCTGCGCCAGTTCAGTGTTGAAGGTCAGGAAGATGGCTACCTGCTCCGGGTAGCGTGCCGCCAGGTTCTGGAACATCTCGTGATAGTGCTGGTCGCCGATGCCCAGCACGACAAACTGCACGCCCTGCGCCAGCACCGGCTCGATGATCTGGGCCAGCAGGTCAAAGCCCTTCTGGTCAGCAAGGCGCGAAATCATCGCCAGCACGGGAATATCGGGCCTCACGGGCAAATGAGCCTCTTCCTGCAACGCCCGCTTATTTTCGTCGCGCTTCTCCAGCGAATCGATGTCAAAATTGGTATGGATATAGCGGTCGGTCGCGGGGTTCATCTCCTGGTAATCAAGCCCGTTGAGTATGCCGAAGAGGCGGTCACGGCGCGAGCGCAGCAGGTGATCGAGCTTTTCCCCGAAGGTCGGCGTCAATATCTCCTGCGCATAACGCTCGCTGACAGTCGTAATGGCGTCAGCAAAAAGAATACCCCGGCCCATAATATCCACAACATTCGCCAGTTCCGTTATCTGTGGATACAGGAAGCCCTGCGCCGCCACACCCGCGACCTCAAGGATGCGGTAGCCAAAGATGCCCTGGTAGGCAAGGTTGTGGATGGTGTAGACGGTGGCGGCGTCGGCAAAAAAGGGATCATCGTGGTAGAGTGTGTGCATCCAGTTGGGGACAATGCCGGTGTGCCAGTCATGGCAATGAATGATATCCGGCGACCAGTCCAGCGCCCGCATCGTCTCCAGCGCGCTGCGACAGAAGATGATAAAACGCTCGCCATCATCGGTATAGCCATAGATATTCTCGCGGTCGAAGTAGCGCGGCGAATCGATCATGTAGACCGGAATCTCATCGCCAATGGTCCCTTGCAGCACGCTTACCGGAACCTGGAAGCTATTCATATCGACCTTGAGCGACTCCAGCACCGGCTGCAAACCGAAGCGTTCGGGATCGACCTGCCGGTAGCGCGGCATCACCAGGCGCACATCATGGCCCAGAGCTTTAAAGGCTTTCGGCAGGGCGCCCACCACGTCCGCCAGGCCACCAACTTTGGCAAATGGTACAATTTCAGCCGCGAGGATCAATATCCTGAGAGACTGCTCATAGTCCATAACTCTCTCTCCCACTACAACATTTGCTCCATTATATCAGAGAAACGGCAAAGGAGAAAGTATGACATACGTAAAAACCAGGCCATCCGCAAGGGATGACCCTACTCTATACAATCCGTTCTCTCGCTTTGCTTGTGAACGGGAACCATAAGGATGAGGCGGCGTATAATAGTAGGGCCGATCCTTGCGGTCGGCCTGCCGCGCTCGCAAAGCAAGCGCAGCCAGCGCAACTCTACGAGCCGCTCTCCACTCTATGTAGCAGGATCGACTCTTACGACCGGCCTGGGATCGGGACGGCGCGGAAACAAAAACAGGGCAATCACGCAGATTGCCCTGTTTTTAACCACGCATTGATTGCCATTACAGCAAGATTATACTTTGTAACGCTCGCGTGCCAGGAAGTAGAACTGGATAGCGGCCAGAATGATCATAACCGTCATCATTACTATAGCATCAGGAGCGCCAGGAGTGACGGGATTCCCCTTTGACGGCACAGTGGGAACGATCAGGCCGGATATAAATGGCACGTTTGGCTCAATCTCGGTAAAGGTAGGCACGGAGAAGAAGGCAAACGCGGCCAGGTACACAAAGAGGCAGGTGCCGACTACCAGCCACATGCCCAGACAGCCCAGATTTCTCTCACCGACAATGGCGAACTCGCGTCGTGCAACGGTGGTCCAGATGGCGGCAAGGATTAATGCGCCACCGCAGAGCAACATTGCCGTCAGAATTTCAGTTGGCTGCGTATGGGTCAGAAGCGTTGCCACAGCCAGCAGGAATACGGTCGTGACGCCGCCAATAACGACGAGGTTGCGCCGCTTGCGCCAGATAACAGACGCCCCCATCAGGAGAACAAAGAAGTTCATCGTAACAACGGCATCGATGATATAGCCCGCCTGCTGCGAAAAGCCGCAGCTTTGCGGAATAGCCGAGATACGCGCGCAAATGGTCAGGTAGGTTCCCAGGCCGATAAATGACCAGGAGTGAATCCAGGTGATCGCCGGATAGACAAGCAGCCAGGCCAGCAAGAAAACCACACCAAGCTGCGCGACAAAGACCCCAATCAGGTACAGCCCGGACATGGTGCTCTTGCGTACTGGACGCATCAAGTAGTGCAGGCGCAGTGCGAAAGCCCCCAGCGTGCAGAAAATGGCAATTGCCAGCACAGTGTTCAGAATCGAATCAATGATCAACTGAGCCGCCGTGGCGTTACCAGAATTGATGGCATTTGCCAGGCCCTGGTCACTGAAGAGGGTATAGAAGATGATAAAGGCGATCAGTAGGACAGCGGCAATGATAATCAGCCAGCGAATGAGCGGGGTCGTTCCCAGATCACGGCGGTCGGGATTGCGCTGCTCGCGTATGGCAAGGCCGCCGTAGAACAACCACGCTGCCCCCACACCGAGAATAGTTGCACCGATCAGGACAAAGTCAATCGAATTATCGGGGAACCAGAGGAACTGCCCACCCAGAACAGAAGCGATGGGAGTAGTACCCGTCGGAAAGTACTGGTGATTTGTGAACACAGCCCAGAGCAGGAGTGCAAGTCCACCGACAAAAAGGATAAAGCCCAGTCCAGCGACGAGAACCGGTGGAATCAGTGGTTTGGGGTCGAACAGGAGCACAATGACTTGAACGACCAGGAAAAAGCCGAGACAAACCGCTGCCAGACCCAACATGCCTTGCTCAAAACCCACCAGCGAAGAACTTGTCATTTCGTCGTAAATATAGGTTGGGATCTGCCCGATAAGCAAGGCCGCAATGAAGAAAAAGCCCACTGCGAAAATCAGGGCGCGTGCCCAGGAAATTCTCTCCGGCACCTCCCGTACTTGCGTTTGTTGCATGGATCGCAATCCCTTTCAGCATGTCGCCCATATTTGCTACAACAGAGCAACACGACCAGCACAATAATTTATGTATCCAGCCGGAGCTTATTAACTCCGGTTATGATATCGGACCAATGGTCTCGTGGCTGCCCGGTCACGAGACCATGCAAAACTACTACTTAACAATCGTCAGTTCCGCCAGCATAGCAGGGTGGAACTGGCAATAGTAAATCACGATGTGGTTCGGATAGGCGTTATAATCAGCCATCGTCACCGTGATAGTATATTTCCCTCCGGTATTAATCGGGGTGGATATACCCGAATCGAAGAGACTTTTATCAGGAGCCTCATTGCTGACATCCTGGCCCTTGAGAGCCGTAACCGTATGCGGTGGTGTCGTCGTGTTGACCCAGGTGATCTTTGTGCCAACTTTGACCTTGACGTTCAGGTACTGAAAGCAGGAAGGGGTACAGGACTCGCCAGGCGGCGGATTGACGATATTAATCGTAATCGCGCTCTTGCTGGTCATATCCACAGGCGATCCAAACTGCCCGGAGCTTTCCTGAGCTACCGCCGTGGCATAACCAGAAGGATTGCTGCTCTGGATAAGAGCCGGTACCTGATTAAAGCCATTGCTTGACCCCGGAAAATTCTTTGCCAGGTACGAGGGGTCGGAAGAACGGATAAGGTCAAACAAATAAGTGATCTGAGTATCAGTCAACGGTCCGCCATAATCCTGGCTCCAGGCTGGCATCAATGGTGATGTCGGATTACCAGTATCGTAGATACCGCCGCTGATGATGCGGATCAGATCATCATCACTGAATCCATTCACCGTCGAGCTATCATTGAGCTTGGGACCGGAATAGCCCTGACCTTTGGTGCCATGACACTGGAAACAATACTGGGCATACAGCGCGGCACCGCGCGTCACATTGGCATTGAACTGCTGCTGAGCAGCCATCGCCTCGCCATTGCTCTCCATGATCCAGAAAACCGGGATCATGAGAGAGACAAGGGCCAGCATGATGAGCGCTCCATAGCCTGTTTTCTCCACCGCGTTGGTGCGCGAGCGAAACAGGAGAAGGAAAGCAACCACCACGATCAGCAGAACTACAATGCCTATAATAGCCTGTACGGGGTCTATCATAAACACACAACCTTTTCACACTATAGAAACACAGTTCTCTATCGCCGGGTCGGCAATCTTCGCAACAGCGTCAGGCTGCGCTGCACTGTATGCGCGGAACGGCAATGATACGAGTAGTCGCATCGGGATGCGGAACACTTTCGTTGAGCGTCCCTGTATCTACCAGGACGTTGTCGCCATCGAAGGACAACTTGAAGCGGTCCAGACTGCGTGGAGCAGGGCCATCCAGGTATTCGCCATCCACGTTGTAATGAGAACCGTGACACGGGCATTTGAAACTATCGCAGTCATCACGGAACGGGACGGTACAGCCCAGATGGACACAGCGCTGGTACAGGGCGATCCAGTAGGTGCCGTCGGAATCCTTGACCCACCACTCATACGTCAACTGGTCTGTAAGATCAGTACCACTCAACAGGAAGGGGGTATCAGCCGCCAGATGAATCAGATAGGTCTTGGCTATCTGCTCATAGAACACAGCCTTTGCATTCAAGGTAGCCTCGCTCGGTTTGGCAGCTGTAAAGGTTGACTTTGTTCCTACCGTCAGTACTGAACCAAACTGGCCTTTCAGGTTGGGATAGAGCATATAAAGCGCACCTGCCACGCTGGCAGTAGCCGAGAGGCCCCAGACGGCGAGCATCGAACGGCGCAGGAAGCGGCGGCGCGAGAGTCGCTGTTTCGCGATCTCGGCAGCCTCAGCCCCACCACCGTGTAGAACCTCATATTGTTGGGGCGTCAGTGGAGGTGTATTGATATCAGTTGTCATCTTTTCGGTCCTTTCCAGGCAGAATTACAGGTCAAAGTACAGGTGCTGCCACGGCCAGACCCAGATCCAGCTCGGACCACGGAAGAAACTCCCGATCAGTGTCACCGAAGCCCAGAAGACAACGAACATGGTGAACGTGATAATCGCAATCTTGCGGTCGGCATAGGCGCGGCTCGGATTGCGGTCTATGTAGGGCAGCAGTGCCAGAGCAACCAGCACCAGTCCTGGTCCCAGCACACCTGCAGTCGTCGGCGCAAAGTAGTGCAGCATCTCCTGCAGACCCAGAAAGTACCAGGGAGCTTTCGCAGGGTTCGGCGTGACATTCGGGTTGGCCGGGTCCTGCAAGGGAGCGTTGATCACCAGCCCCAGCAGCGTTACCATGACTGTCACAATGGTAGCGGCGAAGAACTCGCGCACGAGCAGGTGAGGCCAGACAAAGACCGAATCCTCCAGAGGCTTCTCGACGCGGGTGATCGCCTCCTGCCTGACTACCGCCAGGGTACGATAGCGGCGCTGCGTTGCCGTTGCCGGTTGTGGCCGCGCTTGCGTCTCGGCCTGCACATTCGGATCCCTCTGTTCAATTGACATTTCAGGTATCCTCTCTATTCGAGTGAGCTATGAACACCATACAGTCTACTCTACTGCAAACGAACAGATTACCTGCATTACTGGCGAGCAGCGCCAGCAGCGACACGCTCGGCCTGCATTTCCGTCTGACGCCGTGGCGGAGGCGGCGGTCCAGCGGCCCCACCATCCTTACGGATGCGCCAGAAGTGGACAGCCATCAAAAGGGCCGCCGCTAACGGCAGTAAGATGACATGACCTACGTAGAATCGTATCAATGTAGCCTGGCTTACAGCCGGTCCACCTACCAGGATCTGATAGACGGTGTTGCCCAGGATGGGGGTATAGGGCGCCAGGTTGGTACCCACCGTGATAGCCCAGATAGCGATCTGGTCCCAGGGCAGCAGATAACCGGTGAAGCTCAGGAAGAGCGTGCAAAAGAACAGCCCAACGCCAACCACCCAGTTGAACTCTCTCGGTGGCTTGTACGCACCATGATAGAAGACGCGAATCATGTGCAGCGTGACCGAAACAACCATCAAGTGGGCAGCCCAGCGATGCATATTACGCACCAGGTTGCCAAACGAGACGGCGCTGCTCAACTGCTGGATGTTCGTGTACGCCTGAGCAGTACTCGGGACATAATAGAACATCAGAAAAACACCGGTGATCGTCAGCAGCAGGAACAGGAAGAACGAAATACCTCCCATACACCAGGTATAGGTGATCTTCATCGCCTGACGACTCACCTTGACAGGATGCAGATGCAGAAACACGTTGCTCATCATGACCAGCGACTGGTTGAGCGGCGTGTCAGGATAACCGTGGCGGAAAACTGAGCGCCACACCTGGCTCTCGACCATTTTCTGCGTCATAGTGTCCAGCCAGCTTTTATTCTGCGAAGTAGAATTCAACTAGGCCTCCTCAAAGTATCAAGACTCAGGATGTAAAAATAGCCGGTAACAAAACCCTCGCTCACTACCATCTCCCGATAGTGTTTGTGAGGCAAATTATAGCATAGAAACGCGCTTGCTGGTACCCCTCAAAACTGGAAGCAACCACCCTCCAGCTTCGAGTTTCGTGCTAACGCCCCTTCCTTTCTTGATTGTAATTCATTCAAACAAGAAAAGGGAAGAGGGAAACGTACAAATACGAGATACGCAACCTGATGCTGGTTTTCACCTTTTAGCATACGGCAATCTTCCTGGCCCTACATCAGGTGAGTACCTGATTTTCCCTCCTCGAACACCTGATTTCAAGCACATTTGTAAACTCATATCATTCATCGCTGCGCACAGAATCTTGAGAGCCACTTGTGCCGCCTGTTGATCACCAGGATTCTTCGCCGCGCTTAGAATGAGATGGCCGGGAGCGTTTTTCGGGGCATGCCAGGGGCAGTAGACAGCTTATTGACACACATGAGGCGTAGCAATACAATACCAATGTACAGAATGTAGCGTCATCACGCAACGAGTAGCCTTATCCGCATTCAAATAAAGAGCGATAATTATGGCACAACTGAGCACCCAGCGTATATACAAGGAAGAGACCGAAGCCGAAAGTAGTCAGCATCATGGCCTGTTGAAGGCTATCCTGGGCCTCCCAGTCTTTTATAAAGTCCTGATCGCCAATAGCCTTATCATTTTTGTCGGCGCTACCGGGGGCACCTGGCTGGCGACACATTTGAACACCACCCCGGTGGCGAATCCTGTCTCGCTGATCACCTTCATCACCATCGGCTGGTTGGTCAGCGTCGCGCTCAACTTTTTCGTTCTGTATATTGCCTTCCGACCTCTGACCGAGTTGCAAAAAGTCATGGCGCGAGTGCAGACAGGGGAGCATTCTCTGCGCGCGCGGCTCACGGGGGCCGACCCCCAGGCGGATCAGATGGCGCGGGCATTCAACATGATGCTTGAAGCTATTGACGACGCTACGCGCCTGCGCGCCACCCAGATCATCAACGCCCAGGAGCAGGAGCGCAAACGCATCGCCCGCGAACTTCATGACGAGACAAGCCAGGTTCTCACCTCGCTTTTGATCAGCCTCGCCGTTTTAGAAGAGTCCCTGACCGCGCCGGAAACCCGCGAGCGCATCGCTGATACACGCCGCCTGGCACATCAGACCCTGCGTGCCATTCGCAGCCTGAGCATTGACCTGCGCCCCAGCGCGCTCGATGACCTCGGCCTGCTTCCTGCCCTGCGCTGGTACGTCAAGGAATACCAGAAGAAGTGCTCGATTGAAGTGAATTTCGTCTCCTCAGGCTTTAAACAGCGACTCCCTGCCGAAATGGAAACGGCACTTTACCGCATCATTCAGGAGGCGCTGACCAACACCGCTCGCCACTCACAGGCCAGGCAGGTCAGTATTCTGCTCAGGGAAGATGGGAAAGAGGTCGAAGGCATTATTAGCGACGATGGCACCGGCTTCGACATTGAAGCAATACGCAGATCGCCGGACAGCGAGCGCGGGTTAGGTCTGGCAGGCATGACAGAGCGCGCCGTTCTCCTCAATGGTTCGCTCGATATCCAATCTCAACCCGGTCATGGCACCACCATCACCGTACACATTCCTATATACTCAACTGACCGGTCACAAGCATCTGAAAAGATGGAGACCGTAGAAGCTACTGAATAATTGAGAACGGGATTTTTAAGAACCAATGACTATTCATATCTTGCTCGCGGATGACCACACCATCCTGCGGGCCGGTTTAAAAATGATGCTGAATGCGCAGCCCGATATGGAAGTAATCGGCGAGGCCCACGATGGCCGACAGGCCATCCTCGAAGCTCAACGCCTGCTGCCTGACATCGTCCTGATGGATATTACTATGCCCGATATGAACGGCATCGAAGCGACGAAGCAGATTAAGAAGCTGCAGCCGGAGATCAAAGTGCTGATGCTCACTATGCATGAAAACGACGAATACGTTTTCCAGGCGCTGCGGGCTGGAGCTTCGGGCTACATGCTCAAAGAGGCGGCCGATACAGATCTGATCTCCGCCTTGCGTGTCATACAAAGCGGGCAGTTTTATCTCTCGCCTGCCGCGCAGTCGGTAATGGTCGGAGATTACTTGCAGCGTGTGCGCTCAGGAGAGGAAAAAGATAGCTATAGCAGCCTGACGGAACGCGAGCGCGAAATCCTGAAGCTAGTGGCCGAGGGCTACACCAATAACCAGATCGCGGAACGTCTGATCATCAGCCCCAAGACGGTGGATACCCATCGTACCCATATCATGGATAAACTGAACCTGCATAGCCGCGCCGAGCTGGTAAAATATGCGATACGGCGCGGCCTGCTAGAAGACTGACATCAAGAGAGCGTGTTCTAGCGACTTACTCTTCGTCGTCCAGGCCGAAGCCGCTACCGCTCTCGCTCTCCTCAGCAAAATATTCGTCGCTATAGAAGCCAACATCCTTGCCAACGTAGACGCTTACCAGGAAATCATCACGGGGCACATCGGCTGAAAGCACCAGGTCCTCATCGATCTGCTCAATCAGCTTGGCGACATCAGCCTCTTCAAGCTCACGCTCAAGAATCAATGTCCCATGCACGGCAGTGGCAGTAAAGTGAATGTCGACAGTGCCGAGCCGGTTGCTGGTCTGCGGGCTGGAACCTTCCATAATATAGTAGCCCTCGGAGGAGGTGGTGCGAAAATGGCGCTCAAAACGAATGTCTTCCATAGAAATCCTATCTACGCGCAGCCAGCTTTCTCGCTGCGCTCTCCTTTCTTCGTATTTCCGAGTGCATGAAGACAGGTATCATATCCCTGTCGGCGTACTGGGCTGCAACATCCTGCGTTCAGGATGGCATGCCAGGATAGGAAAATTGCCTACAACTTTCTAAGCTTCCTTGCCCATCTATCCGGGCAAATTATACCATAACCCGCGCGTGCAATCCTAGAGGGGAAAAGGTCAATATTCACGCCAGAAATGTGAATGACGAGCGCATAGAAGAGAAGATAAGATGGTCTTCGTCCGCATAGGTCACTTGAGGAGCCATCTGTATGATGGTGTAGATATGACTGCCGTGCATGACTGCCAGCAACACAGCAGTATAATTGGCTCCCGATACCTGCATGCTTCCCTGCACCCGCTGCCAGGATGTCCCGGCAAATAAGAGTGGGGTTTCTGACTTGATGCCTGTCAGGCCAAGCTGCGCTTCCTCTTTTGAGAGAGACTGGCTCAGGCCAACGCTGCTCGCAGTGACCGCAATTTCAACCTGCCCGGTATGGCTACTATCGGAGAAGAGCACGGTCCCCTTGCCAGGATTCGTCTGCGCCGTCCATCCACTGGGATAGAGTACCGAGAAACCCAGTTGAGTGTTAGAGAAAATCTGTTGGGGCTGAGTCACCGCCGGAACGGTAAAAGGATGGAAGGCAATAATCCAGCCGGCCAGGCCACCAATGATAAGGACAGCCAGCACCACCAACACCGCCAGCACAGGCGTTCGACCGCTCCGCTTTGTCTGGCGCGGCGTCTCTGTTTTCGCGGGAAGCGGCATGGCAGACCCCTGCCTGCCCTCCTGAGCAGGAGCCAGCGGCGGTACAGGAGAAATGGGATGCTGCGCAATCCGTCCCAGCGCGGGCTGTGGCTGCACAGCGGAACGGGAAGGCGGCGTTACCGGCTGTGACGAATGCAGCGGCGACCGACTGATCGAATTTCCTCTTTCCGCTGCCTGCCTGAATCGCTGCTCAACCGGCTCCGCCCGAACAACGGGTAGAGGTGTTGGCGCAGCAGCGGGCCGCTTCTGGTTCTGGCTGGAGACTGGTGCTATCAGTGGAGTAGTGTCCAATTGATCTACATCGCGGGGTGCGCTTTCCTGTGACTCTTCTGCCTGGGAAGGGGTAACGGCACGCTGCGGCGGAGGAGTGGACGGATTAGCCATCAGTGGCCGTGTTGGCAAATCATCAAGGGCTGTATCTGTGGCTGTTCCTGTTTCAGAGTACGTACTCCTTTCAGGAAGTGTACTTTCCACGCTTTTCCGCTCTTTTTCGGGCTGTGTACTTTCAGTGAGATCCTCCTGCGGCCATACTTTGACGCGCAGTTGACGGAGTTCACGGGCGGCGGGGCCAGTCGTTGGAGAAACAGGACGCCGCACCGGACCGGCTGTGGGAACCTGGGCCTGCGTTGGTCTTTCAGCTACATCCTGTCCAGATGATGTCAGTTCTTGTAATGGTAATGGCGCTTCAATCGCGCTCTCTCTGACCTGCGAGAGCGGCTTCTCCCGCTGCCTCAACACGGGAGCATCAGACACACTGCCCCATCGCTGCTCGTTTGCCGCCTCCATTGACCTTTTCATCCTCAAAGGATCGCCCTGTATTCTCCTGCGGCCATCCCGCTCCAACTCATTCATCCAGGAAGGTGGATAGTCCGGCGAGGATTGACGTGGTGAACGCGCCGGAGGCTGTTGCGCAATCTGTTCGCGTAGTGGAGGTCTGCTCCCGCCTCCATTTTGTGGATTGCCCGCAGACGGCGAGGGGGCTGACCCCTGTACAAGCGAGGAAGACAGAGAAGCAGAGGAGCGGGAAGAGAGCAGACTTCCACAGTTATTACAATAGCGAGCATTCTCACGCGGCAGCCTTGCCCCGCATTGCGTACAGGTAATCTCCACAGCACCTCTCCTCAATCAAATCTGATAGCATCAGGTCAGCAACCTATCTCTGACTCTCCAGTCTCTACAGTACCCTAAACAAACGTCTTCGTCAAGCAAGCCGTCCTCTGATAGGACGGTTGACTCATCGCACAAAAGCACCAACGAATCTCATGCTATTTAAACCGCTTCTCTGCCTGCATTATCCCATGTTTCTCGCCGGTTGACAATCATCTCTTCACCGCAAGCCCAAAAATGCCACGTTGTAAAAAACAGGAATCAGACCATTCAGCAGTCTGATTCCTGTTTCCTGCTGGCTATAAGCCCTGCAACGAAAACTACGCCTCTTTCGTAGAAGCCACCACCGGGTTCTCAGCAGTGATTGCAGCCGGGCGGTGCGAGGGGCGCAGGGCGGCAACGATCATGGCGGCGACGCTCAGGCCGAAGGAGACGAGGAAGGCCTGGTGCAGACCGTGCAGGAAGAGGGCCAGCGCCGTCGGGAACTGGCTCATGCCGCCACCGTAGATGAAGACCTGCATCATGGCCGCGATAGGCACGGCGCTGAGGGCAAGCGGGAAGACGATGGCAATACTCAGCATCTGTCCTGTGTTGTTGAGCATACTGAGAATACCAGCCGCCGCACCGCGCATTCCCGGCACAACCGACGACATGATGGCGTTGGTGTTTGGCGAAGCAAAGAGGCCGGAACCACCACCCATCAGCACCATGTAGAGCGAGAGCAGCCAGTAGGGCGTGGTTGCTCCCACGGTGGAGAGGCCAAACAGACCAATGGCGGAGATGCCCAGCCCCAGGGGAGCGAGCACGCGCGAACCGACAAAGTCGGAGAGACGCCCACTGATAGGGCCGACGATCATGAAGGCCGCGCCGAAGGGTGCCAGCATCAAGCCTGCCGTCAGCGGGTCTTTGCCGTAGGGGCCTTGCAGGAAGAAGATGAGCAGGAAGAGAACCGCGCCACGGGCGATACCATTGAGCAAGCCGCTCAGGTTTGCCAGCGCGAACAACCTGCTGCGGAAGAGGCGCAACTGCACCATCGGTTCCTTGATGCGCGGCTCTATCAGGATAAAGAGCAGCAGGGCAACAATACCGACAACGAGGAAGGTTGTAACCACCGGCTGCGGCAGCATAGGAAAGGCCATCATGCTGAGCGCGAGCAGCAGGCCGGTCAAGCCAACTGTCAGAGTGACGCTGCCGAACCAGTCCATGTGCTGGTGTGCCGCCAGGCGCACAGGTTCGCGCAAGCGCCAGAAAGCCCAGACCGCTCCAAACAGGCCGATGGGAACGTTGAACAGGAAGACCCAGCGCCACGACGCCTCGGTCAGCAAACCACCGATAATGGGGCCGATCAGGAAACCCGCCGCGCCCGCTATCTGGTTGACGCCCAGACCCAGGCCAACCTGTCCCTTGCGGAAGGCATCCGTCACAATCGCAGTGCTATTCGTGAGGAGCAGCGCGCCGCCGATACCCTGAATCACGCGCCCGACGATCATATCATTGGCGTGAAATTGTGGCTGCGACAGACCCGCGATCAGCGACCCGACGACGAACATGACATAGCCGCTGTTGTAGAGACGTTTGCGCCCCCACATATCGGCCAGACGCCCAATCACCGGCGTTAGCACCGTCGTCACCAGCAGATAGCCTAACAAGACCCACATGATTGTGAGGAATCCGGCATGCAGTTCGCTCATGATGTTGGGCAGCGCAATCAGCAGGGCAGAACCCTGGATGGAGGCCAGCAGCGCTCCAACCGTTGTTACGGAAAGCGCTACCCACTGGTAGCCATCGTCTCGGGGCGCTTGTGCCTGTCCCGTCTCTGGCTGTAACAGGGCAGACGAATCTGAAGATGGAGATTGATATTTCATATGTTCCTTCCACAGAAAATATGTTTTTGCATAGGTCGAGCAAAAAACCCGATAAACGCACTACACGAAAGGATGGGTGACTAGACTTCAATCAGGTGGCGCAACGCGGGCAGCGCGGCGAGTATACTGGCGCGTTCCTCATCGCTCAGGTGATCTAACCGGCTTTCCAGTGAAGCCAACCTTGCTTGCTGGAAAACGGTCACCGCCCGGCAGCCAGACTCGGTTGGCTTGACCCACACGGTACGCCAGTCAGACTCGTCGTGGGCGCGTTCTACGTACCCCTGCGCCAATAATCGTTTGACCATCGCGGTTGCTGTGGGCGGAGTCACAGCAAGGTGCTCCGCCAGTTCCTGCATTGTACAGCGTCCATGTTCAACCAGGATACCAAGCAGCGAGAGCTGACCCGGTGTCGCACGCAATTCCGCCACGTCACGCCACCCCTGCGCGCTTTCCGCGCCCGCGCCGGTCCCTTCAAGCGGCACATCCGCGCCCACGCGACGCAATAATCCGGGAACAATATCGAGCAGTGCCTCAGCCAACCGTGCCTTGTCTGGCAACGGTTCCCGTTCCATCTAGTTCTCCCTGGTTACTTTGACAATCTAACTATATGATACACGAAATACTACGGCTGTGTAAAGGACCAGAATGAGCAACATTTGACAGATAAAAAGGAAAGCAAGTTTATTGAAGGATCATCTTGCTTTCCTTTTCTCTGGATACCTGATTGTCCATACCTATCTAGGCATGGTAGATCACGTTGTTGCGGTAGTCATTCAAGCGCCCCTGCTGGATGGCCTGCGCCAGTTCGATATGGCGCCGCACTGCTTCCTGCGGGTTCTCGCTGCTGTACTCACAGATAACCAGGCGGTAGAGCGTTAGGTACCCACTCTGCTGTGGATAGACGGCGGTGATATATCCATTTCCGACACGAGTATCATCGAAAGTTGCCACTACATATTGCCTGCCATCGGGGGCAGTCACGCTGTGCCGGGCGAGGTCGAGTTTCTGCAAACGGATAGGGGCTGCTCCGGCAATTTCAACTGCCTGTGTCTGGCTCACCTGAGCCAGTGAATAGGTCTCACCATCTTCTTGAGTCGCGTTCTTTACCATAGCTTCTTGACCCTCTTTCATAAGCAATCTGAGCATGAGAACAAACCGGCCCTCAGGCTCGGCTGCGAATATAGTGTACGAAAGTTTACTCATCTGGTCAAGTCTACTACGGTCAAAAACGGACTTTCTTCTCAGCATGTCCGGTCTGTTCGACTTTCTGGCGAAGCGGGATCACCGTTTTCCGGCGACACTTATATATCCTCCTCATCAAGGAGGCGCTGCGCGCGAGAGCGCCGCCATTGGGCACGCACAAAGCGTGTTATCCTGGCAGGCAGGCGCCGTAAAAAGTATGGATGCCTGAGCACATATAGGAAGAGGTGCGGCTGGAGTCGTTTCCACAACGATGGCAATTCCGTTGCCTCGCCACTGCGCATGGGATGCTCCGGACTCCGCGGATCGGCCCAGAGTTCGCGCACGTAGATATCTCCTAGCCGTTCCAGAATCACTGCGTCACCCGGTGAAGCCTGCGCCAGTACATGCATAGATTCGTAGGGAGTCTGAGAGCGCTGTAATTCTATACCGGCCCAGTTCGCCATTAATAAAATGCGTCCGTAAATCTGTCTTACCAGCGTCATACGGCGGAAGAGGCGCTGCCACCAGAGACCAAACAGGATACAGGCGAAGAGCACCAGCAGCACGAAGCCGCCGAAAAACGCCCCCACCTGCTGTCGCAGTGCCTGCTGGCTCTGAGAAGTAGCGTTGACCGCGCTTTCTGATCCCGTCTCTTGCGGGAGCTGGCTAAAGCCCCTGCCCCTGGCCGATGACTTAGGTAGCGAATTTCCCGTTGGAAGGGACGGCAGCGTAGTAGAAGAATACTCGCCGGGCAACGGGCGGTTGAAGGTGGAGAAACTGGCCGACGGCTCAAAATTAATCCAGCCATAGCCAGCAAAGTAGATTTGCGGCCAGGCGTGAGCATCGGTACCACGAATAATATCCTGGTGGGTAGTGCTATCAAATGTGCCACTGGTATATCCTACCACCACCCGCGCAGGCATCCCCAGCTCACGCGCCATGATGGCAAAAGCGGTGGCGAAGTAGTTGCAGTAGCCTCTATTGCCACTGCGGAAGAGGAACCAGGAGACAGGCTCCTGCCCCGGTGGTACTTGAATATTCAAATCATAGGTGAAATTGCTGCGAAAGTAATCTTGCAGCGCCTCGGCCTTATCATACATCGTCGATGCATGGGCGGTGATTCGCTTAGCCAGTAAAAGAATATTGGGATCAAGCCCTGATGGCAATTGTGTGTAGGTACTGACAATACCCGGATCATAGTAGGTCAGCGGATATTGCCCGTCATAATCCGGGGGAAGCTGTGGAGCATCAGCCGGGAGGGGCACCGATTCCAGGCTTTCTACAGGAGCAGTCGACACATACGAATAGACAGTATATTTCTGCCCTGCTGCCAGAGCGCCACCTTTCAGGAGCCATGCCACCGTCGTATCACTACTTCTTGTGCTTACTAGAGACGCAGGCACGCTGACCGAGGCAATTTGTGGTGAGCCAAAGAGATATGGGTACTGCTCACCTGGCGAATTCACTACCGTAACAGTTTGCTTGATGGGCCGCGAAACATCTGTCTCGCTGAATATCGACTGATTCGCGTTTACTGTAGTACTCGTTGTCGGGCCAATCGACCAACCATGCCCATCATAGGTCGTGTAGCTCAGGGATTCAATATATTGCTCTGGATCATCGCTCTGCACCTTGAAGACAATATCATGATTCAGGTTTGGATTGCCAGCCAGCACCAGGGTATCGCGGAAGTCGCCGTGGTTGGAAGGGTTATAGCTCGCATTGACCGAGACGATGCGGTCCCAGGTATTTTCAAGCTGCACCCAGGGGTTGGAGCTGGTATTCCAGATTTGCGCGGCAAGAGCATTGGTATAGCCCCAGGGGAGGAGCCAGGAAAAGATCAGGATGCCGATGGAAATGAGGGTGCCTGCCTGCATCACATCCCAACTCAGATCATCGGAGTAACGCAGCCCCTGCCGCTGCCAGCGCAACACCGATTCGCGCAGGTGGAAGCGCAGCAGGAGTAGCAACGCAGCCATCAAAAAGACAATCAGGAAAAGAGTATAGCCGGGGGCGATATTACTCAGATTGATAAGAAGTACGACGGCATTGGCGACAACGGCAAGCCAGGGGCTGCGCAAACGATAGACGAGCCAGACGCTGGTATAGGCCAGAATGAAGCCGAGAGCAGTGATAAAGAGGAGAAAGATGGAGTCATTCTCGATAGAGCCACCGGCAAGAGCTGTGATCAGCCAGCTATGTATGCCCTGCAGCAGCGCAGCCGTACTGCCGTTATAAAACGCCCCTGCCGTTTGCCAGAAAGCAATCAAAATGCCGAGCGCAACGGCGATCAGGTGAACCGCGAAAGGCGGCAAGCGGTGTTGCTTGGATGCAATGAGACCCGCAATGAGGCCCAGAGCCGTTGTCAGCGTGAGGATGTTGAGATGATCGACCCAGCCGGCCGCCTGCACGCTCCAGATGGTGCTATAGACGACTGTCGCGAGCAAGAAGAGGGAAAACCAGCCCTCCTCCAGACTAAATTGTAGATGTAGCAATTTTCGATGCGGTTTTTTATCCTCGGGACGTGGATCAGAGATAAGCTTTGTTAGCTTATCAATCGCAGCATCTTGCATCGCCCTTACCTCCGCTGAGCATAACGAGCATCAGGGCCACTCTCCAGAGCCTGAGCCAGTAACTCTCCGTTCCTAATACGCAATACAGGAATTCCTGCACCCTCTAACAGCACCAGCGTATCCTCATCGGCAGGTCTATTATCAAAAGAGGCCGCGTCCAGGCCGATTACTGCAACCTTCACGCCGCGCCGCTGCAAGTGGCGCAGTCCCTCGTGCCAGTCGCGTGAGGTCGAAGGCGTAATCACGATAGCGACGCTATTACGGCCAAAATGCATAGCATCCAGCGCCAGAGCCTCCTTGAGATCAGGTCCCGGCCCGGCGTGAACGACAGCCAGCAGCTCCAGCACGCGCTCGACCTGTCTATCGCCACGATCAAGGGAGAGAAACTCACGCTGCCCCGCGTTGACAACCATACCCAGCGACAGGTCCTGGCGCAGCAGGTAGGTAGCAATGGTGGCAGCAATCGTCACGCCATATTCTTCCGTCGAGTGCTCGCCCTCACCCGCCTGAACCGCTTCGTTGAGGTCCAGGAAAATCCAGGCATCCACCGCCGGGTCCAGATCAAACTCCTTCACCATTAACTTATTATAATGCGCGCTGGAACGCCAGTGAATACGACTGAGCGCATCGCCAGTCATATATTCGCGAATGGTAGTGGCGTTGGTCGTCGTATGCAAGGCGCGGCGAGCACTGCGTCCACCACCGGGCAAGCCGCCGGAAAAGAGCGTGAAGCTGGTGATGGGCAGCACCTGTGGCAGCACCAGCAGTTCCTGCGCCGGAGTCAGGATGATACGCCTGCGGAACAATCCGAAGGTGTCCTCGCTGGTGGCTATGACCGGCCCAAGCTGGAAGCGCCCGCGCTGGCGGCACAACGTGCGGGTGCGCCAGATAGCGCGCTTGCGTCCTCCCATGCTGGCGACGTAGCCCGCACGGTGCCCCGGCAGCGTCGAGCCGTCGGCAATCTGCACCCACAGCTTTGGCATGACGCTCACATTATCCAGGTTCAGCTGCTCATCAAAGTATTCTCCTACCTGTACCCGGTCACCTGATGCCTTGCGGCGAAAGATGAGTTTGCGCAGGCTGTAACGCGCCCACAACCAGGAGAGGATGAACAGCGTGAGCAAGACATAGGCCAGATAGTACAGATCTTTCCAGCCGCTACTGATAGCAAAAAAGAGCAATAAGGCAATGAGTAGAATAGCCTGCCAGGGCCGCATAGCCTAGCGCCCCTTTCCGCCTACCCACGCGCCGGGTACGGGCACGCTCTGCAAAATTTCATCCAGAATGGCCTGCGATGTGATACCACGCACGCGAGCGGCGGGGGCGACAATGATACGGTGCGCCAGCGTCGGCCTCGTCAGCAATTTCACATCGTCAGGAATGACATAGCCACGCCCGCGCATCGCCGCCAGAGCCTGCGCGGCACGGAAGAGCGCCAGCGAACCACGCGGGCTAGCCCCCAGATAGATGTTGCTATGATTGCGTGTCGCGTTGGCAATAGAGACAATGTACTCGCGAATCGATGGGTCGACATGGACGGTGCGTACCTGCTGCTGGATACGCACCAGTTCCTCCGCCGTCATAATCTGCGCCAGGTCTTCGAGGGGGTGATGATGCTGCTGGCTATTTAAGATATTCACCTCGTCCGAAGACTGGGGATAGCCGAGCCTGATGTTCATCATGAAGCGGTCAAGCTGCGCCTCGGGCAAGGGGAAGGTTCCTTCATATTCGATAGGGTTCTGTGTCGCCATCACCATGAACGGGTCAGGCAGGCGATAGGTAGCGCCGTCGACCGTCACCTGTCCCTCTTCCATCGCCTCCAGTAGCGCCGATTGTGTCTTCGGCGTGGCGCGGTTGATTTCATCGGCCAGCACAATCTGCGCCATGACCGGCCCTGGCCGAAACTCAAAATTGCCTGTCTTCTGGTTGTAAATAGAGACTCCCGTCACATCGCTGGGCAGCAGGTCAGGAGTAAACTGGATACGTTTGAAGGTACAGCCAATCGAACGCGCAATTGCCTTGGTGAGAACGGTCTTTCCGACGCCTGGCACGTCCTCGATCAAGACATGGCCCCGGCAGATCACGGCGATCAGGCTAAAGGCGACCGGCTCCGCCTTCCCCACAATCACTTTCTCGACATTGCTAATAACTCGTTGTACCGCACCGGCTAAATCCTGTGCTGACTGCATACTCTTTCTCCGCTCGCTGTAAAAGTAATGCTCCTCGACGTCTCACGCTATTTGTTTGTGCTCATAGTGTACCACGTGTAGCACAAAAAAGTATATGAGGCACAACAAAATGAAAGATACCAGACAATACATGTAATACTACGTCAACAAAATGGCATTTGTTGCATGTGTCGCAATATAGCAGGCATTGCTGAAATGATGCTGAAAACCTGTCGAGAAAGTCTGTTCACTCTGCATAGACTTCCCGACAGAGCAATTAGCCTCTTCGGGTACTGGTGAGAGAGGCGAGAGTATGCTATTATGAGTGCCATGAATGAAGACCATAGCAGAGACGAACAGGCACAACGAGACAATCTGGAAGAACTCCACGCGCAGGTGCGCGGACAGGTACAGGGTGTCGGTTTCCGCTACTTCGTCATCCAACGGGCCGTACAACTCGGGCTGCGTGGCTATGTGCGTAACGCGAGCGACGGCAGCGTGGAAGTGCTGGCACAGGGAGCGCGTCCGGTGCTTGAACGTCTCCTCACGCTTCTGTGGCAGGGGCCATCGGCGGCATATGTGCAAAGCGTGGAGACCGAATGGAGAAAACCAGCCGAGTATCTCAGTGGATTCCACATTCGCTGGTGAAAGATACCCCGGTAGAGCACAACATACTTCATTTAATGAAGAAGAGAAGAGGATCATACGATGATTGATCGCGAAACGGTACGAAATGTGGCAAAACTGGCCCGCCTGGGCATGACCGAGGAAGAACTCAATATCTTTGAGCAGCAGCTTTCCGTTATCCTGGAAAACATCGCCATCCTGCGCGAGGCAGACGTGAGCGGTGTCTCGCCCACCGCTCATGCCTCACGATTGAACAGCATCATGCGTAAAGACATTCCAGAGCCATCCTATCCCCCGGAAGAATTGCTGGCAAACGCTCCTGACAAGGAAGATAACGCGCTCAAGGTCAATGCCGTGCTGGAGGGAGAGTAACCGCTAATGACAGAATTGTATGAACTGAGCATCGCCGAGGCAGGGGAAATGCTGCGCGAGCGCAAAATCTCCGCTGTAGAATTGACAAAGGCCCACCTGGAGCGTATCAGGTCTGTGGAAGACAAGGTGAAGGCGTTTACGCTGGTCACCGATGATGTGGCGCTGCGACAGGCGGCAAAGGCTGACCGGCGCCTGGAGAGCGGCGAAGGCGTGACGGCGCTGACCGGCATTCCACTCGCCATCAAAGATGTAATCGCTACAAAGGGCATCACGACAACATGCAGCTCGCGCATGCTGGAAAACTTCAAGCCACCCTATAACGCGACGGTGATGGATTGCCTGGAACGCTCCGGCGCGGTCATGGTCGGAAAAACCAACATGGACGAGTTCGCGATGGGGTCTTCGACCGAACACTCGGCTTTCTTCCCCACGCACAATCCGTGGGACCTGAGCCGGACGCCCGGCGGCAGCAGCGGCGGGTCGGCGGCGGCTGTGGCGGCTGGCATGGCAATGGGCGCGCTTGGCAGCGATACCGGCGGCTCGATTCGCCAACCAGCCTCGCTTACCAATACGGTCGGGCTGAAGCCGACGTATGGGCGCGTCTCGCGCTTCGGCCTCGTCGCCTTCGCCTCCTCGCTCGACCAGATTGGCCCCTTCGCCCGCAGCGCCCGCGACGCGGCCATCATCTTGCAGGCCATCGCCGGACACGATGTCCACGACTCGACCAGCTCACCGGTTCCGGTTCCTAACTACCTGGAATATCTGACCGGCGATATCAAGGGCATGCGCATCGGCATTCCGCAAGAATACTGGGTGGAGGGTACGCAGCCGGGTGTCGTCGCCTCCGTGCGCGCCGATATCGAGAAATTGCGCGCGCTGGGCGCGGAGATCGTCGATGTCTCACTGCCCCATACCCGCTACGGCATCGCCGCTTATTACATCATCGCCCCGGCAGAGGCCAGCGCCAACCTCGCCCGCTACGACGGTGTCAAGTACGGCTATTCCTATCGAGAAACGGACAACATGTGGGAGGCGATGGAAAAAACGCGCCAGTATGGCTTCGGGCCGGAGGTGAAACGTCGCATCATGCTCGGCACCTACGCGCTCTCCTCCGGCTACTACGACGCCTACTACAAGCAGGCGCAGAAAGTGCGCGCGCTCATCTCGCAAGATTTCGAGCGCGCCTTCGAGCAGGTTGACGTGCTGGTCAGTCCTACCTCGCCGGTAGTCGCCTTCAAGCTGGGTGAAATCTCCAACCCCTACGAGATGTACCTCATGGACGTGTTCACCATCCCGGCCAACCTCGCGGGCATCAGCGGCGTCTCGATCCCCGGTGGCTTCAGCCAGGGCCTGCCCGTCGGCCTGCAGATCCTGGGCAACTACTTTGCCGAAGGCACCATCCTGCGCGTCGCCGACGCCTTCGAGCGCGTCACCAACTACAACAAACGCTGGCCCAACCTCTAAAAACCAGAGTTGGACGAAGCTGATGGCATGTATGGGTATGCCATCAGCTTCGTCCAACACGATGATAACAGGTAAGAAATTCATGGCACGTCGTATTTTTGCCGTTGTCTTGATCGTCCTGGCACTCAGCATCGCTGCTGCGTCAGTCGTTCTCGCGGCCAACAGCAATCAATCAGCATCGCTAACGAACACACCATCTCCAACGCCTGTCCCGCTATCTCCGACGCCGACGCCCGTTCCAACTCCTGTCCTCACGCCAAAAGGCCAACCAGCCGCCATCACCGCCACTGCCGCCATCCTGCTTGACGACAACACCGACAACATTCTCTTCAGCCAGGACGCGCATCAGCCGTTACCAATGGCAAGCACGACCAAAATTATGACCGCTATCATTGCTATTCAGACAGGGAATCTCGATCAGCAAGTCACCATCGGGCAAGATGCGGTAAATGAGGTCGTCCTGAATGGCGGCAGCGGCGCGGGGCTGGTAGCGGGCGATAAACTAAGCCTGCGCGACCTGCTCTATGGGCTGATGCTGCCCTCCGGCGACGACGCGGCAGTAGCCATCGCCGACGCTATCGCAGGTTCGGTCCCCAACTTTGTCCGTATCATGAACCTTGAAGCGCAGCGCCTGCATCTCTACCAGACGCACTACGCCAACGCGGACGGCCTCGAAGTCACCGATAGTCAGGGTAATGTCATTTCTGGCGTCCATTACACCAGCGCCTATGACCTCGTGCGCCTGGCGCGCTATGCCATGTCCATCCCTCTCTTCGCGCAAATCGTCCAGACAGAGCACTACACCGTTCCCGCCAGCGCCACCAACCATCTCTACAAATGGACCAATATCAACAATCTGCTCTACGACTACAAAGGAGCCATCGGTATCAAAACCGGCTGGACCCCGCAGGCCGGGGGCTGCCTCGTCTTCGCCGCCCGGCGCAACAACCAGACCCTCATCGGTGTCGTCCTGCATTCCAGCAACGAAACTACCCGCTTCAGCGATGCCACCACCCTTCTCAACTGGGGCTTCGCTCTGCCACTCCTGCCACCCGCACCATGATTCTTTCGCTGCCTGACATAATTCGGTCATACCATACACACAGGAAACACGCCATGCTAACCCTTTTCTATTCGCCCCACATGACCAGCATCGACAATGAGACCGGGCGCGCCTCCGGCCACGCCGATGTACCACTCTCGCCGCATGGGCGGCAACGAGCGCGGGAACTTGGGCAGCACTACACTCAGGAAACAATTGACGCTGTCTTCTCCTCCGACCTGCAACGAGCGGCGACCACAGCGCAGATTGCCTTCTCGGGGCGCACGTTGCGACTCGTGCCAGATACGCGGTTGCGCGAGTACGATTATGGAGATATGACACACTATCCCGTTACTCAGGTGGAGCAGGAATTTCCACGGCGCATTACAGAGCCATTCCCACGCGGAGAAAGTTTGCTGATGGTCGTGCGACGAGTAGGAGATTTCCTGCGCGATGCCTTACGGGCATACGATGGAAAAACGATTGTGGTCATCGGACACCGCGCAACGAGATACGCGCTAGAGTACTGGTGCGGCGACGCTTCCCTTGAAGAAATCGTAGCGACGCCCTGGCAATGGCGCGAGATACCTATCTGGCGCTATGAGCTAGATGCGCAGGCGCTTAAACGCCCTATCGTTATCAGCAAGAAGGGTCAGTAGCTGGAAAATCGTCGCAGAGAAAAAGGATGTATAATCTCTGGAACACGCCCACTGGTCACGTACTGCGTGATTGCCTGAGCAGTGATTGCGCTCAAAATGATGCCGGTACTGTTATGCCCGGTAGCGAGGATCACATTTTCCCGGTGTGGCGCGGGTCCGAGAATGGGCTTGCCATCGGGTGTTCTCGGGCGCAAACCAGCCCATCTTGCCTCGATATGGCTTTGTTGCAGGGCCGGAACAAGTCGTGTAGCTGTATTTTGCAGCCACGAGACGCCTTCCTCAGTCACAGCCGCGTCAAACCCTGCCTCCTCCTTCGTCGCGCCCACAACCAGGCTATCACCCTTTGGAGCAAGATACGCCGCCTCGCCAAAGATGATATACCTGACAGGCGCAATCTTATGGCTATAGGAAATCATTTGCCCTCGTAAGGGACTTACGGGAAGTGCCAGATGCAGCCAGTTATTGCAGAAAGCTGTCCAGGCTCCTGTCGCGATTATCAATTTGTTAAGGGCGATCTGGCCTTGCATGGTAAGGATAGCGGTAATTTTGTCATGGTCTTGTTGTAGGCCAACAACCTCTGTATGCTCGTAAATGCGCGCTCCCCTTCTGGCGGCAGCCACGGCATACGCTTTGACCAACTCAGGCGCCTGAATCTGTGATTCTTCTGGAACGTAGATAGCTGCGCTAATCTCAGGTGAGAGCAGTGGTTCCTGCCGACGTGCCTCGTTCCCATCCAGCCAGTGCATCTCAAGCCCAAGCGCCTTCCAGGCTTCCAGCCGTTTTCGCAGCTTTGGGATGCGCTTCGCGTCGCGCACTGTGCGTAAGGCTCCCGTGCGCTCGTAGGAAAGATGAAGGCCGCTAGCATCCTCAAGCTCCGGCACAAGTGTGGGAAACAGAGCAAAACTTGAAAGCAGCAGATCAGCAAACGGTCCTGGGCCTGACAACGGTCCCAGAGGGGCAAGCAGACCAGCGGCAACACCCGATGCCTGTCCTCCTATTTCCCCGCGCTCCACCACGACGACATCTATCCTCGCCTTGCCCAGGTAATAAGCAAGGGCGCAGCCGATAACGCCGCCACCGATGATGGCAATATCAGTTGTAAGTTTCATGCTTTACCGGCCTACCTTTTAACCCCCTGCATTGCTGCCATCTTTGCCTGAGCTGCACACGTTCCCCGGCCATGCGCACTGTACTCCCGGTGGTTGTGGCTATTCCTTGATAGCATCTCCTTTACATCTCTTTTTCCGGGCTTTCCATTTTCCATTATGGGGCAATCACGCACCAGTTCCACAGCGTATAAGCGGTTTGGCTCCATCAGAACAGTCCACAGTGTGTTCATGATTCTAGTATATACGAAAAGGAATAGGCTTTGACAAGTCTATTCCCAGGAAAGAATGTTTGCTCCGGTACGAAAACATGCTGGGGTCAGGATCGCCCTCCCAAAAACCGGGGGATACTCCTGAATGCTCGCTTCCTGAACATCCCCCGATCTCTATAATGCCATCTACCAGTAGCCTGAATCTGCCGAGGGGAGACGGGGGTAATAATCGGGATTCTGAGAGAAATCGAAGGCTTCGTAGAAATCGCCGATCTGGGAGAGGCCGTCGCGTGGAGGTGCGGCAGGACCGGTAGGCGCTCCGTTAGCGGCGTCGTTGTTAGTGCCAGGGGTGGAGGTATCGAACTGATGGTTGACGCTCGCCAGCGTGGGCAGGCCGAAGCGGCGCTCGATGAACTTCAGGACGGAGCTGTGCTCGTACAACTGACCGGAGACGTAGCCACGCCGGGCCCAGGGGGAGACGACCAGCATTGGCACGCGGAAGCCCATGCCATAGGCATCCACTTTCGGCGGGGCCACGTGATCGAAGAAGCCGCCGCCCTCGTCGTAAGTCAGGAAGAGGACAGAACTTGTCCACAGGCTCGATTGCATCAGCCCGCTGATGATATCCCGCATTTTATCCTGTCCCATCTGAATATCGGCGGGTGGATGTTCGCTGATGAGCGCTTCGGTGATGAGAAATGAAACCTGCGGCAGCGTACCCGCGTTCAGATCGGAGTAATAATCATCCTCCTGGTATTGCAGGCGCTTATCGTTCTGCCAGCGATTGAAATAGACCAGCGGGTTGAAGTCCTCCAGCGAGGTGCCGGTGCCGATACCGAGGTTGTAGCACTTCCAACTGATATGATGCGCGTCGAGCACATCGACAATGGCTGGATAATCCAGGCTACCGCGATTGATGCTATTGGTGGTGTTGCCCCCGGCAGTGGCTGCCCACAGTGCCAACCGGTTCGGCGATGATGGGCCGAGCATGTAGCAGAAATAGTTGCCGCAGAGTGTGAAGCTGCCGGCCAGCCCGTAATAATAGGAGAGATCCGAGCCATCGTAATACCCCAGCGCCGTAGAGCCATCGGTGGTATAAAAACCATCCATCGCCCCATTGTCCCACTCATGGTGAATATCCTGCCATGTATGGGAGGGATCACCTGAGATGGGGAAGGAAAAATGGGAGGGTTTCACGCTGCCACCCTTGCCATCGGGCTGCGAATAGGTGGCCGGAACGCCAAACTTCCCGGCCCCGGCATAGTAGCCAAAATACTGATCGAAGGTGTGGTTTTCCTGACAGGCAATCAAAACATGATTGATCGGGTTGGCACCCACGCCCAGCGCCTTTCTGGCAGCCAGCGCACCAGCATCCAGAGCAAGCCCCGCTCCAGCCAGCAAACCAATACTCCGCAAAGCCTGTCGCCGCGACAGGCGACGACTCAACCACTGTACAATATCCATACAAAGCCTTTCTACGAAACAAAAAAGTCCAATAAAAGCAAAGCCTTTGTTGGAATGAACGATGAGCAAGGACTTATTGTGAGGGATTATTGCGTCCTCAGTTCAGGTACTAGCAACCTTCGCGCAAACATGGTAGAATAAGCCCACTGAGGATATACATTCCGAAAAATCTCTGAAATCGAGTAAATACTATGCGCTACGCTGTTTTTTCTGATATCCATGCCAATCTGGAAGCGCTGGAAGCTGTCCTGGCAAAAATCGACGAACTTTCGCGGCAAGAGCCAATCGACAAAATCTGGTTCCTGGGCGACCTCGTGGGCTATGGCCCCAATCCCAATGAATGCATTGAGAAATTACGCGAGCGAACCGACATCATCATTGCGGGAAACCACGATTGGGCCGCGGTTGGGAAGATCGACCTGGAAGATTTCAGCCCGATGGCGCGCATCTCGGCAGAGTGGACCGCCAGGCAGTTGACCGGGGAGCATCGTGATTTCCTTGCCAACCTGCCAGAGCGCCTGGAATTCGGCGAGGTCACGCTGGTTCACGGCAGCCCCTATGGCCCGCTCTGGGAATACCTCACCTCCGAGATCCTCGCGGAACGCAGCTTCCAGTACTTCAACACCCGCTACTGCTTCGTCGGCCACACACACGTCCCCATCATCTTCCAGCAGCCCGATGACATCGCCAACATACCCACTACCCCTCTTCTCAATGGTATGGAACAGAACGGCAAGATGCACGCAGAAACCAGAGACGAGCAGTACGAACCGGCTCAAGAGGGCGCACACAACGAGGAGAAGGAAGTTGCGGAAAAGGTCGCCGTACTGCCATCAGCCATCAATGCGCAGGTAGCCGGGGAAGCAGCCAGTTCCTATGCCGACCCCGCGACGGGTCTGCCCCTCGACGAGCAAGAGGCTGACATTCTGCTGGAAAAGCGACGAGCTTCCGGCGAGGCAAATCACGCCCATGCAGCAGTAGGAGAGGACGAAGCCGCCGCAGAGACTGAAGGGGTTGATACGGCAAACGAGGAAACCAACCAGGACAACGAGGAGACAGAGGAACTATCACCCCTGACAATGGAGACTGAGAAGCTTGCTGCCTCCCCGAAAGAGCATGCCGGAGAAATGAGCAGCGAGAATAACGAGGCAGAGACGCAAGACTTGCCGGACGGAGAAAATAGCGAGGCAAGTGAAGACGAGGAGCCAGCCGCTGCTGAAACCGATGTCGTAGAGATCGCTCCCGGAACCATCATCATCGATGCGGAAGAAGATTTGCTGAACCTCTACTATCTCAGTCAGAGCCTGGCACAGGCGACCAACGAAATGAGCGTGCCGCCAGAAGGCTCGTGGCAGGCGAAAGAAGGCTACCGCGCCATCATCAACCCTGGCGGTGTCGGTCAGCCCCGCGACGGCGATAACCGTGCCGCCTTCATGATCTACGACACGGAACGCGGCTTCGAGTTCTATCGTGTATCTTATGCGATTCACAAGACACAGGAGAAGATCATCAAGGCCGGACTGCCTTCCTACCTGGCGGCCCGTCTCGCTTTTGGCCGCTAGCTCCTTCTGGCAGAATGAAACTTATCATTGGATTTGGAAATAGAGAAGAGATGAGATTAGTAGTAGGCCTGGGCAATCCCGGGCCGCAATATGAACATACACGTCACAATGTTGGCTTTCGCGTCGTTGATAGACTGGCGAGAAAAAAGGGTTGGCGCTGGAACGAGCAGCGCAGCCGTGCCATGCTCGCCAGCGGCATGATCGGCAATGAAAAAGTCGTGCTGGCAAAGCCTCTGACATACATGAACCTCAGCGGACAATCCGTTGGTGAACTCGTGCGCTGGTACAAAATCTCACCGGAAGACATTCTGGTCGTCTACGACGAACTTGACCTGCCCCTCGGCACCATTCGCCTGCGTCCCAAAGGCAGCGCCGGAGGCCATAACGGAGTAGAGAGCATCATCGCCCACCTGCACACTAACGAATTTCCTCGCCTGCGCGTCGGCATCGGTCGCCCAACCGATTCCCGCATGGACACCGTCAACTACGTGCTGAGCACGCCGCCGGGCGATGATCGCATCCTGCTGGACACGGCGGAAGATCGCGCCGTCGAAGCCGTCGAACTCGTGATACAGGAGGGCGTCGGCACCGCCATGAATCAGGTGAATGCCGACCCGCAAGCCCTGCGTAAAGCGGAAGAGAAACGTCGCCGCCAACAAGAACGCCGCGAAGCCAAAAAAAACCAGGAAGCCGCCGAGACAGCGCGAGAAACCGAAGAGGCAAAGCTGGGAACGCAAGGGGAATTTTTCGATGAGGAAAGCAGAATAGAGTAAACAGGGAGCGAAGAGGGCGGCCCGCCGACGGGCCGCCCTCTTCGCTCCCTGTTTACTCTACAGTACCTCCGTCCTCAAAGGGGGGAGAAAGCGGTTCGCGCCCAGCCGATAAAAGGCGCTGGTAGAGCACAAAGGAATAGATGGTGGGGACGATGATGATGAGCGCGACAATACCAATCACACCCCAGAGGCGCAGAGCAGGAATAAAGCTCAGAACGACGCCTACTAATCCTCCCAACACCATCAGCCAGCCGCCGAGGCGATGGGTTCTTTCCCACACCGTCTCGCTTGCGAGCGTCCACGGCGTGCGGAAACCGGCCCAGAAGTTGCGGCGCAGCTTACCCATGTAGTTGCCCAGAAACATGAAGAGCAACGAGAGACATAGACTTACGACGAACGGTATGCTGAGGGGCGCCCCCAGGGCAATAGCATCTACCGCAAGTTGCATGATTAGCATGAAGAGTAATATTCCCACAACGATCAGATTCATTACTCCCGCCGTTGCCCTCCGACTCTGCTGCCCCAGGCGCGGGCTATAGCGCATCAATAACCAGAGCAGCAGGTATATCCCGATACTCATAGCAGGCACCAGAATAGCATTGACCTGTTTGGATAGATAGCCATCGACCTGTCCATAGATGTTCCAGTGAGACGGCACGCGCTCCGGCATAAACGGGTACGTCATCAGCGAGACCAGTATCTGCAGCGCGATAATCAGCCATGACAGCCGTTGCGCGCCCGCGTAGGCCGGTCGTCTGGGCCTGACTTTATCGGCACCATGCTCTGTTGCATCCATCTCTTTCCTCCGTTATCGATTACACTCCGGCGCTATCTTCGTCCTGTGCGGCATCCGTCGCATCGCTCTTTCCCGCACGTTCTCGTGCATTCTCATCTTTGCCCTCGGCAGAAAGGTCGTCCATGCCACCGAGCCAGCTCAGAATTTCGGTCAGCAGGTCCTGGAAGACGGTCGTGTTGAGCGAGTAGACCTGGTACTGGCCGCGCCGCTCAACGCGCACGAGATCGGCCATTTTCAGCACCATCAGGTGATGCGAAAGTGCGGTGCGCCCTATGCCTGCATATTCAGCCAGCTCGCCTGCCGTGCGCTCTCCACCGCGCAGGTATTTCAGAATACGCCTCCGCGTTGGATCCGCAATCGCTTTGTACGCCTCTTGCATATTGATGCTCAATGCACTTCCCCTAAAGGATCGAACGTAGGAGAACAATGATCTTCAAACGCTGTTCTATTAACTCGCTCTTTGCTCCACGTTCCCACTCTCGACCGGTGGCACTTGCGCAGGCCTCAAACGCCCGGAGGCAATCAGCCAGATGGCAAAGGCAATCATAGGGGCAAGGCCAATCAAGCCGATCGGGGGCCGCAGGAGCGGATTGCCAGGTGAGAGCACGAGCAGCCCGAAACCCGCCTGAGCATTGATCGCTGCATGCGCCAGCGTGGAAGGCCAGACGCTACCGGAGCGGAAACGCAGCCAGGCAAAGATGACGCCAAGCGACATAGTGAAGACAACCATCATCGGCACGCCCAACAACGGATAGCCGGGATAGTTGTAGCCGTCCAGCACGATCAAAGGCGCGTGCCACAGACCCCAGATGACGCCGGTAATGATAGCCGCAGCCACCCCACTCAGCGGCGCAAGCTTCGGCAACAGGTAGCCACGCCAGCCAAACTCTTCTCCAAAGGTAAAAATCATATTGAACGGAATTGCCAGCGTGAATGCCAGCGCGCTCTGGCTGACAACGCTGAGCAACGCCAGTTGCTCAGGGGTGTAGCCGGGAGGCAATTTCGCGCCCTGCTGGTGCAGTGCTTTCACAATAGCCTGCGCCTGCGCTTGAATGTTCTGGCTGAAAGCCCAGTGCTGGTAGCCAATCAGCAGCGAGAGCAGGATACCCACCGCGATGAGCAGCGGCGGTGCCAGGTAGGCAGCCAGATACATCCAGCCGCCTCCACGATGTCCTCTGCCCACCAGTCGCAAGCCAGCATCGGCAAAACCCTCTTTCCGCAGCAAACGCAGCAGCACCGCCGCTATAGCAGGGCCAAACATCCCGGCTGCGGCATAGATCGTGAACGGCACGCCAAGCGCTCGCAATCCCAACCAGACCAGCCAGCTAATGCCAAACGTCAGTACTACAAACAACACAATATTCGTCCCGCTGACCCGTTGCGCTACATGCGGCGTATCAACCGTAGCGGCAGGAACCGTATTCGTCTCCATAAGCTTTTCCTTATCTGATCGATGGGATGCACAATGAGAGAAATCTCAGGTAAAGTGGCGCTCTCATCCATTCCGGGTTATTTCGCGACAGGAGTTTCCGGCGTATGTCCAGCAGATGGCGGGTTGATCAATGGGGAGAAGTTGATCGACCAGCCCATGCCGAAGGCAGTCGGAACCAGCACATGAGATGTATGCTTGTTCCAGAACGTTTCGCGCAGGCGCTCAATGGTTGGCCAGCGAAAATCGTAGGGAATGTTGCAGAGTGGTCCGTGCCAGGCCCGCTGATCTTCTGGCATTCGCAATTGTTCGCGAATAGCTAACCCCAGCAATGTCACGATTCCGAGGATCACCAGCGCGTTGCCCAGTGTAAACTGTTTCTTCTTATGCCTGGTCATGTACTTTTTCCCCTTTGCTCCGTTAGATATCCATATTTCAATATTTCAACATCTATTGAAATGTTAGCCGCAAAGCTGTGATTTGTCAAGAGGGGAAATAGGAGCCTAATCTCTTAGCTGTGCCGGATACGGAAAGAGCGCGTGGGCAAGCCAGTTGACGCAGGTTTCGCGAAAATGTACTCGTTCCGCCTCGTCCTCAAGCAGAGGAACACTTTCGAATGTCCAGCGAGCAAAGCCCACGACGATATGGATGAGCAAGGCAGAGTCGTAGCGATTCAATGTTCCCTCATCCATCCGCTTTTCTAAGAGCTGCATCACCTGGCTGAACAATGGGCCGCGTCGTGATTTGATATTGAAAATTGGTATACCTCTTAAGCCACTGTCAAGCCTCCATAACTTGAGCAAATCATTGTATTCAAGAGCAAAGCTCATAAACTTTTCGACACAGATTTCCAGATCATCCCTGCATCTCAGGTTTTCAAGAATTGGCAAGAGCTGGCGGCCAAGTGTTCTACGTAAATTTTCGGCAATCGCCTGTACCATCTCCTCTTTTGAGTGAAAGTAGAGATAGAGGGTACTTGTTACAATGCCTGCTCGCTCTGCAATATCGGAGAGACGGGTCTCACTGTATCCTTTTTCCAGGAACATTTGAGTGGCGGCTTGCAAGATGGTATCACGACGCTGTGGATCTGCTGGACGCGACATTGAGAACTCCCTATATGATATGAATGATTATTATGTTGTATTTTGAAGCGAATATTTGGTCCGTGTGTACATTATAGCAGAGCGTAGCCATTCTGAACAGGTATTTTCAACGAACTTTTTCGTTGTGGGTAGTTGCACTCGAGCCGCAGATGGTGTATGATTACGTCAAGTATGGCGACAAAAATGCACCCCTACCTATACTGTTCGTAGGGGCGTGTTTTCGTGCGCTTTTTTGGAGGATGAATGACTTTACAGGGTTTACTGACATTATTGGCACAGCGGCCAGAATTTCGCCGCTTGCTGGAACAGTTGCGCAAAGCCGAGGGACTGCCCGCGCTGACAGGCATCACAGAAGCAGCCCGTCCATATCTGATCGCAGCGCTCGCCACAGGCATCAGGCAGCCCATGCTCGTCGTAACGACGGATGAGACGCAGGCTAATCTGATGGTCGAAGAATTGAAAAACTATGTTCCCAACCCGAACGACATCTATTATCTGCCCGACCGCGACGCGCTGCCCTACGAGCGGTTGATCAGCGATCACCTCACCACGCAACAGCGCATGCAGGCATTGATCGTTCTGGCGCGGCAAGAGCGTAACGTGATTGTCGTTGCCTCCGCCCGTACACTGACACAACCCGTCATTCCTCCCCAGGAACTGGCAGCCACACTCTACGAACTGAAGCCGGGACAGGAAGTTGACCTGACGCTGATGCTGGAGCATCTCTATAATCTTGGCTACGAACCGGTCGCCGAGGTCGAGGAACCGGGTCAATTCAGTCATCGCGGCGGCATCATCGACCTCTTCCCGCCAACGCAGCTACGCCCGGTGCGCCTCGAGTTCTTCGGCGACGAGATTGAGTCGCTGCGCACCTTCGATCAGGAGACGCAGCGCTCGCTCAACCCGATTGCTTCCGTCGTAATCGGCCCGGCGCGCGAGGCGCTGCCGGTACGGGGGCCACAGGCGGCGCAGGAACTGGCAGAGTTGGACAGCAAAATCCTGCATCGTGACGCCGAGGAACGCTGGAAGCGCGACCTGGAAGAACTGCGCCAGCGCCACTCGTTCGACGATATCGCCTTCTACCTGCCCTATCTGCACGAGCGAGCTTCGGCGCTGGACTATCTGCCGCGCACCGGGCTGCTTATTCTCGACAACCCGGATATCATCCAGCATCGTATTGTCGAGCTGGATGAGCAGGCGGAGGAAATGAAGGAACGTCTGGAGCGAGATCGCGAGAATCCCGCGCATTTGCGCGCGGCTCATATCAACTGGAATCAGCTTGAGCCGCAGTTACACCAGCGCCGCCAGCTTCGTTTCGCCGACATTCTTTCGGCAGCCGAGGGTACATACGACGCACACCTGAGCCAGGGAAGCGAACACCTCGTCCCGACGTTCAGCAGCGCCAACTCGTATGGCGGGCGCTTGCGCGCCTTCGTTCTCGATGTGCGCAAGGCCCTCGATAACCGCGAGCGCGTGGTGATCGTCACCTCGCAGGCGAGGCGCATGGCTGAGGTGCTGGCCGACGAGGCCATCCTGCGCGACAACACCATCCATGTCAGCCCCGGCACTAACATCAACACATTGCCAGAGCAGGGTACCGTCACGCTGATGCAGGGTCAGTTGGCCGAGGGCTGGCAATCCCGTGGCCTGGGACTGTATGTCTACACCGATACCGAGATATTCGGCTGGTCGCGCAAGCGCGCCGCGCAGCGACGCAGGCCTGTCACACCTGCCTCGTTTCTGTCGGAGGTCAATCCGGGCGATTACGTCGTCCATCAGGAGCACGGCATCGGGCGCTTCGAGGGACTGGTCAGGCTCAATATGACGGGGGTCGAGCGCGAATACCTGCTCATCCAGTACGCTGGCACCGACAAGCTGTACATTCCTACCGATCAGCTAGATCGCGTCACGCGCTATATTGGCATGGGCGAAGCCGTTCCGGCCCTCAGCAAGCTTGGCACAACCGAGTGGACACGTGCCAAGTCGAAGGTTAAGGAAAGTGTACAGGACATTGCGCGCGAGCTGCTACGCCTCTACAGCATACGCGAGGCCGCGCCAGGGCACGCCTTTCCGCCAGACTCGGAGCAGCCCTGGCTGCAAGAACTGGAAGATGCCTTCGCCTACGAAGAGACACCAGATCAGGCCCGCGCCATTGAGGAGGTCAAAGCCGATATGGAGCGGCCACGCCCGATGGACCGGCTCGTCTGCGGCGATGTCGGCTACGGCAAGACAGAGGTTGCTCTGCGCGCCGCCTTCAAAGCCGTGCTGGATCAGAGGCAGGTCGCCGTGCTGGTGCCGACAACGGTGCTGGCGCTGCAACACTACAACACCTTTAAGGAACGGCTCAAAGCCTATCCCGTGCGTGTCGAACTGCTCAGCCGCTTCCGTTCGGAAAAGGAGCAGAAACAGGTGCTGGAAGACATGGCTATGGGAAAAGTGGACATTGTGATCGGCACTCATCGCCTGCTGCAGAAGGATGTGGTCTTCCTCAATCTCGGTCTCTTGATCGTCGACGAGGAGCAGCGTTTCGGCGTCGTCCACAAGGAGCGGCTCAAGCAGTTGCGCAGCGAAATCGATGTGCTTACCATGACAGCCACGCCTATCCCGCGCACGCTGCATATGTCGCTGGTCAACCTGCGTGATATGAGCGTCATCGAGACGCCGCCGCAGGAACGCCTGCCCATTCGCACCACTATTCGCGAGTACGACGAGAGCCTGATTCGCGAAGCCATCCTGCGCGAGATCGATCGCGGTGGTCAGGTGTTCTTTGTGCATAACCGCGTGCAGGGCATTCAGGTTGTCGCGCAGAAGCTGCAGAAGCTGGTGCCGGAGGCGCGCATCGCCGTCGGACACGGCCAGATGGCAGAAGATCAACTGGAACGAGTGATGATGGATTTCTCCAGCGGCGAATACGATGTGCTGCTTTCAACCACCATCATCGAAAACGGGCTGGATATTCCGAACGCGAATACCATCATTGTGAACAATGCAGCTCACTTCGGCCTCGCGCAGTTATACCAGTTGCGCGGACGTGTTGGTCGAGGAACGAATCAAGCCTATGCCTACTTCCTCTATAACAAGGACGCGAAGCTGACGCCTGTTCAGGAGAAACGCCTGCGAGCAATCTTCGAGGCCACCGAGCTGGGCGCAGGCTTCCGCATTGCCATGAAAGACCTGGAAATTCGCGGCGCGGGCAACCTGCTGGGCGCGGAACAGTCTGGCTTTATGAACTCGGTTGGCTTCGACCTCTACTGCAGGCTGCTGGCCGAAGCCGTGCAGGAGATTCAGGGCAAGCAGGTCGAGGCCCCAACGACAGCCAGCACCAGCGTTGATCTGCCGCTGGACGCCTACCTGCCCGATGAGTACATCGGAGACCGCACGCTGAAAGTCAATTTCTACCAGCGCCTGGCGAACCTGACCCGTATAGAGCAGGTCGAGGCAATGGAGGCCGAGTTGAGCGACCGCTTCGGACCGCCACCGCCGCCGGTCAAGAACCTGCTGGCGATGATTCGCCTGAAGGTTGAAGCGGCCAGCCTGGGCTTCGAGGGTATTGCGCTCAAAGACAACGAATTTGTGCTGACGGTCAGGCGTACCATCGTACCCAACCGCCTTGCGCTTTATCGGCGCTTCCGCAATGAGGCGCGAGTACAGCAAGGAGTGATTCGCATTCCCCGCCGCCTCTTCGGGCCAGACTGGCTCAAACAACTCGGCGAGCTGCTGCCGGGTATCACCTCGGCGGCATAGCATCATAAAAAAACTGCCGCGAACATGTCATAGCTCATCATGAACTCATGAAGGAAGGCTACAAAGAAAGAGTAAGATAGCGTGAGCCGGGCAAGAGGCTTGTATCCGGCAAAAGGCAACTTTTTCCTGTTCGTTCGTCACCAGATACTAAATCGTAATGAGGCCGCGTTCACGCAACTCGGAGAGCAGGCGTTCAATCTCCTGCATACTTTTGCGCGTGCAGCGGGCGAGATCGGCGACGCTTCTGCGTCCATCGATCAGAAAGTAAACGGAGCGTTGCGGGCGTGTCAGTGGCAGACCCATTACATCGCGCTCATCCCCTATCTTGCGCGGAACGATCCATTCAAGACCGGGTATGCTCGCGGGCTCCTGCGGTTGCTGGGGCGCACTCTGCGCGGGAAGCGGCCCACTTTTCCGCTCCGCCGTCTGCAGGGGGCCACCGCCGTTCGTGGCAGGGAAGCGGGGCGCGGTGAGCGTGCCAACGGGAGACGAAGCAACACTCCCGTTCGCTCTCGTAAAGCCACCATTCGCTGTGGAGCGCGCAACATCCGGTAGAAAAGCGAATTGTATCTGACGCCAGCTCAGCATCCGCATGAGCGCTTCCTGCCCGCTAAGCTGCCCGGTCTGTGCATATACTGGTTGGCCCGCCTGCACATAGACCTCACCTTCCTCATAGCGACCCTCACGCAGGCATTCGATGCTTAACAGTCCCGTTTGACGCCTCAACCGCACTGATTCCAGCACGTCGTTGAGAGTCTCGGCAAGATTATCCCTACCCTTTGTCATGAAACGAATCCTTCCTTCTTTCCTTCGTCGAGTCAAACCTCCCTGCTAGCTTTCCACACGGTAAAAAGCACACAGCTTCTCAGGACTATGGTACTAGATGCACAGGTACTGCCCTGCTTCCATATATGTTTATAACATAGATAGGGATGAGTAAGGAAGAACTTAGTAGCACGATCAAGACATTCTTAATGTTTTTTTTATAATCCTGTATAACATAAAAAAGCATCATCATTTCAAATGATGAAATGATGATGCCACCTTTATTAAACTTATTTCACAGGGAAACAACCTTTTCCTGCTATGATAGACGCCTTGAACGGGTATGCATCAAGTGGAACATCATGGCCTGCTTATAATCCAGCAGGCTGGCCTGACCATTCTTCATGACCTGATTGGCAAGATTGAGCAGATTGGAAACAACCTGCAGGTGTGTTTCATCAACGCCGTCCTGCTGGCGCAAGAAATCAAGGAGCTGCCCGGCGCTCTGCCCTGAAATATCCAGTCCGCACTGTACCGCCTCGATACGCAGCCAGAGCAGCAGTTGATGACGCAATTGTTCAAAAATTGCGACATCTTCCCCACTCAGAGCCGATGCTCCAGTATCTCTCTGTGCCGCTGCCACACTCGCAGGAGAGGGTACAACTGGCTGCGACATACTCCGCGCCTGAGCAGGTTTTGCTGGCTCCTGTCGGGATGGAGCTGAAGTTTTCACCGGTTCTTGCGCGGGAATCTGCGTAGCAGCCGGAAAGTTCTGCTGAACAGGAGCTGGCATTTGAGACGCAGAGGAAGCGGCGGCCGCGGCAGCCTCGACCAGAGCCTCTGCAGTCACGGATGGCACAGGCAGAGTCGGCGCTGTTGATACTTTAGGCGCAGGAGCTTGCTGCATCGGCGATGAAAGAGGGCCGCTTTTCCCGTTTGCCGCTCCCCCTCTGCTGCCAGGCTCCCCCGCCAGAACGGGTGTAACCGATTGTGTGGAAGTTTGCGGAGGAGGCTGTAAAGGGCCACTGGCCTTTGGTGAGGGGGCGGGCGGATACAATGGGCCACTTGCCCTTGTCGCCGGAGTTGATACAGCACTCCCATTGCCAGTACCGTTGCGCGCTCCCTCTTGCGCTGGAACCGCCTGCACCACCGAGACATGATCTTGCTGGCTGCCATTCGCTGTTTTTGTCGTTCCTGCTCCTCGCGCCGTGCGTTTTGAGGCCGGAGAAGGAGTCTGAGCGCGCGCCACCTCACTCTGGCCAGGGATTGGCAGTTGCGGCACGCCCTTGATCTCGCCCCGCCACTCCTGTACTTGTTGCTGGAGCAGGAAAGTCGATTGAGCAATACGCTCCCAACCTGGCTCCGCATGGCCGGTAACATTTGTTGTAGCCCACGAAGGCACCGGGCGAGGACTGCCGAACGGGGGCCGATTCTTATTCTGCCCTGTCAAATGGTCGCGCAGGTCTTCGGCCACGGAGGCCGCACAGGTGCTTATCAGCATGCGCACATCCGACAGGCGTTTGCGTCCCTGCTCACCAAAAAAGCTGCGGTTACGCTGCACAAACTGGATAAACAGACGCTCGATGTGGTACTGGAAATCAGGTGAGAGCAGATCGACGCGATTCCACGCAGTGAAGTCAAAGGAACTGAGATAGAGCCAGACCTCCTGGCGCTTGGAACGGTCTACCGGGCGCATACGCAGGGTGCCAGTACGATAATCGTAAAAACGCGGGTAGCAAAAACTAGCAATGAGCGTCTCCGCCAACTCGGCCTTCAGCCGCGCGAGCTCTGCCGGTGGTAGTTGACCAAGATAAATGCTCATTCTCTATGCCTCCTTCTACGAGCGCCCCCTGCTATCCCTCACACTGCCAGGTCTACGGGGTGATCCTGATTGTCGCCAGTTCTAATGCCTTTGCTCCTGTACCTGTCAGTGTTGACGATCCACTGCCAATCTGGAAGGGAACACGAGCAGATACATCCAACAAATTGTTTAACGGTTGAGTCAAGGGAACGAGTGCAATTGCGATATGTGATAGCCCAACCGGTACATGTCCTAGCTGAAAAGTCCTACTCTGTACTTCGTAGATGTGGCCCGGCTGCCAGGAATTAGTGGGACACCATGTATTGGCCGGGAAATCGAAGCTCTCAAAGTGTTCCTGGCCGCTCGCATCTTCCACCACCACGGTCACGCGCAGTGGCTGTGGCGTTGGAGCGCTCACCTTCCAGTAGGTTGTTACCTGCATGTAGCCGGATGTATCGCTGAACGGGCTGGCGGCAGCCACGTTATAGCCCACAAGATTCAGGCCGGAAGAGCCAGCCTGAAACGCCACATTCGCCGTGTGTTCAATCTGCTGCGGCGGAACCTGTACGAATGTACAAAATTGCGGCGGCAGATTCGGGATTACGTCATTCACATCACTGATCGACTTCGTCGGCGAATCGGGAGAGATGCCGGGCGATGGCAGGCCGCGCTTCAGCAAGATATAGCCATCCTGCGCCGCCACAATGCCATATTTGCCGTCCAGCAGCACTCTTTTCACTTCGGGCATATAGTCAAAGGAACCCCAGAAAGGATAGATATCGCCCGTCACATCCAGAAAGATATAATCAGCACGATCATCCTGGTAGGGAAACAGGTAGATATTGGAACGATGGCTGATATGCGGCACCAGCGACGATTGAGCCGAAACCGAGGCATCGGGTGGAATCATATCGATAAAGCGCTGCGCCAGTTGGATATGGGGCGTAATTTGCGGCCACGTATAACCCTGCGCGAAGGGCATGTCGCTGCGAGCGGCATCGGCCCGCACAACAAAGACAAGTGTATAGACCAGCAGCAAGCTCAACAACCCGGCATGTGCCAGGCGACTCCAGTTGAAGGCCCTTCTACCGATGACCAGCCGCTCTTTCTGCTCTCCCTGCTCAGCCACCGGCCCACCCTTTTGCTGCTCGATCCTACTACGAGAGCGCAACCGGCTCATAACCCATTGCACCAGCCAGAGGATCAGTACCATAGCCTCAATGGTAGCGAAGATCAGCACCGGCACAATCTCGGCGTTATACTGGAAAAGGCCGCTGTACATACTTGGGTCGGAACTGAACAGGTTCAGCGCCAGCGTGGGCAGAGCCAGCACCATTACCCACGGCGCGAGCAGCGGCAGATAGCCAGCCGGGTTCAGCAAAGTACGGATATAAAACAGGTGGCTGCTCTCCAGAACGTGCTGCTTGAACATGCTCACCGGGTGTCTCAGTACGTGTAACACGATTTGTAGCGGGCTATTGCCCAGGTATGAATAGCGCGAGGTCAACAGGGAGTGCCCGGTCGGGCTAAAGATATGCATGAACAGCAAAGCAACGCCTGTCCCGAGCAGCCCCAGCGCGATCAGACCCAGGCCGCTGCGCCATCTGCGCTGAAAGACGATCGACCACAGGCCGAACAGGGCGATAATGCCAGGGATCTCTTCTTTACAGCCCATCGCCAGAATAGCGAAGACAAAGAGCCAGAGCGTGCGGCGCGTATACATGAAATACAGCACGAAGAGCAGGAGCGCGGCGGTGAAAGTGACGGCATGGAAATCATAGATTGTCGCTTCTTGCTGCGCAGGGTAGAGCAGGTAGAGCACAGCAATCGCCACACCGGCGAACTCGTTGCGCAGGCGCAGGCGGGCCAGCCAGAAGGCGGGAAAGGCGCCCGTCGCCACGACCAGCGTTTGCAGCACTAAGAGCGTGCGTGGGTCGGGCCAGAAGATGTAGAGCAGTGATACAGGGAACAGGATGGGTTCAAAGTGAATGGCAAAGCGTGAAATGCCGTTATAGCTATAGCAGTTCGTATCATGCAGCGTATTACAGATGGTCATGTGCAGTATCTGGCCATGAATCGTGCTCCAGACTGCCTGATCCATGATGCCCAGGTCTTCCGCGTTGGTCTGATAGGCTGCGTGGCGTGCGCTGAGGTAGACAATAAAATAGACTGAGAAGAGAGCGGCGAAGAAGAATACCATGCCCAGCGCCAGCCAGAACTTGCGCGTGCGCGGCATCGGTTCGGGCGGCGGATAGAGGTAGAGGCGATTGCTCCATACAGAAAGCCATTTACGCCACGCAGAGCGCGCCATCATTGTCCCCCTTCTCCGCTAATCGAAACAGCAGCCTCATTTGCCGCCTCCGTTGCGCCCTCCGCCACCGGTATAGCACTCTCAGCTTCTCCGGTTTCCTCTGTCTTCTCCTGCTCTTCCTGTGCGGCCTCTTGCAGCGCGCGCACCTGCTTACTGCCATCGCCACTCAGGTACGCCACGCTGACGCAGAGCAGCTCGGCCAGCGTCGAGACGAAGCGCGAAAAGATGGCGATGATGGCACTCAGTCCAACAGGCAGGGGGAAGGCCAGTGCGAAAAGGGCCACAATCGCGCCTTCGCGAAAGACCAACCCGCTCGGCGTGACAAAGGCCAGAAAGCCGATATCCCAGGCAATGGCGTAGATGCCGATACAAATGGGCAACGCGGTCAGCGGGGCCGAGGGCCAGATGGCGAGCAGCAGCACGAAGAAGGCGCACCCGGCAATCAGCCAGCTTCCGCACCACGCCAGCGTCACCAGCAGGATATCGCTGTAGCGCAAGGTCAGCACGACTGGCTGGCGTTTGATCAGGCGCAAGGCGACATTGATCAGGCTATTGAGGACGGGCGGGTAGAGAATCACCAGCAGTGCGACAATCGTAACGACTCCAACGACCATCACCAGGGAGCCATGCAGCAGGGAGCCGACGGCGCTGATATCGTGCCAGAAGAGCAGGCTGGCGGCAAAGATCAGCACCCCGGCCGCCAGCTTGGTGATCAATTCAACCGTCATGCTGGCAAAGGCGACGGGGCGTGGAACGCCGTACCTGCCTGTCCAGATCACACGAGTCAGCACGTGCCAGACATTGCCGGGGATATAACGCACAAACTCCGAGGCCAGGTAGACACGCAGCGTCACGCGCAGCTTGAGCCGGTAGCCCAGGCGAATCAACACGGCCCGCCAGATCAGGCCGAAGGACAGTTCCTGGAGCACAAAGCCGAAGAAGGACAGGGCCAGCAGCCAGGGGTCCCAGTGGAATGTATATGTTCTCAAATCCTGCCAGACACCGGCGAAATATTTGACGAACAGTGCCACGACCACGATAGGCAGGCCGATCTGGATCACTCGTTTTCCGATTTTTAGCAGTGTAGCCTTCTGCATCAGTCAAGTTCCTGTCGAATACTGTACTCTTCTCCCGGCTTGAAAGCATAGTGGCGGATCATCTCGCTCTGCAAGCCCGTCAACACAAACTGCACCCCGAAAATCATCAGCAAGATACCCACAAAGAGCAGGGGCTGATTGTGAATGGGTTCATGCGTGAAGATACTGCGTACCACCACGAAGAAGTCCACCAGCACGCCCAGCAGAAATGTCCAGAAGCCCAGTGGACCGAAGAGGCGCAGGGGCGTGCGCAGGAAGGTGGTCAGGAAAAGGACATTGAGCAGGTCGATCAGGCCGCGTGCAAAACGCTTCGCGCCAAACTTGGAGACGCCATACTTGCGCGGGTGATGGCGCACCTTGATCTCTGTCACGCTGTAGCCGCGCCAGTGAGCCATGACGGGGACAAAGCGGTGAAACTCGCCGTAAAGCTTCAGGTTGTCATCGTCAATCACTTCGCGCCGGTACGCCTTGAAACCATTGTTGATATCGTGCAGGTGAACGCCTGTCAGCGTACTGACCATACCGTTGAAAATACGCGAGGGAAACGTCTTTGAGATGGGATCGAGGCGTGGATACTTCCAGCCGGAAACCAGGTCATAGCCCTCGTCCAGCTTCGCCAGGAAGTTCGGAATCTCTTCCGGGTCGTCCTGCAAGTCACCATCCATCGTGAAAACCACGTCGCCCCGGCAGCGACTGAAACCGGCCACCAGCGCCGGTGTCTTGCCGAAATTGCGCCGGAAGCGAATCACGCGCACCACGCCGGGGTGCTCATCGTACAGTTTCTTGATCTCGGCAAAGGTCCTATCCGTGCTGCCATCGTCCACAAAGATAATCTCATAACTGTGGCCCAGCTCTTCAAGCTGCTTCGACAGTTTCTCATAGAGTGGGGCGATGTTCTGCTCCTCGTTCATTACCGGGATGACGAACGATATGGCTACTTTTTGCTCCGATAAATCAGGTAAAAGTGAGTCGGGTTCAATTACAGTTGTCGGTACTTCTGTCTGTTGCATTCCTGCTTCTCCAGTTGCGGCAGCGAAGAAAAACCAGAGCGCCCGCGCCGTTTACGCTCTCTATATCGCCGCCCATTATAGCATACTCTTTCAAAAAACCCGTAAAAGAGGCATACCAATGGTACCTTTGCTATGCCTCCTCCTTTGTAATAGAACGCACAAAGCCCCTGAAGAGACACGAAATCCCCCTGAAAATAGGGAAATACTGGGATACCTCCCAGGTAGAGAGTTGCCAAGGATGATACAATAAGCTCATGAGAACAGAAGGGCACATTACCCGACTGGCAGTATTGTAAGGGAACGAGAAGATGGTTGATCGCTTACTGCTTACAGAGTAAATTGCCCGATCCATAGCTCTCATTTACCACCAGATGCGGTTCGACGGCCTGTTTTAGAATCGTGCCTCAACTAGCGTAATTCCGCGAAGAGATTGGGCCAATCCGTGGTGATGGAATCCACACCGGCCCCGGCATAATGCCGGATGGCGTCAAGCGTATTGACCGTCCAGAGACCCAGCTTGAAACCATGTTCGTGCGCCGAACGCAGCAGCAGGTCAGTAAAGAGTTTACGATCCAGGTTAATCCACTCGCAGCCCAGCGCCCGCACCTGCTCCATCAGCCTCTCAAGGGCGCCAGCCGCCCGATCATTCCACACATCCTCGGAAACGAGCGCCCCTGTACGTATACGTGGCTCAAGTTGTTTCACGTGGGGCAGCACTGACCAATCAAAAGAAATGACCAGTACATGCCCAAGCATGCCGACAGCGCGCACCTCCTGTACCACCGCCTCGGCGATACCCGGATAGCTGCCATATACCCCTTTTTTCTTGCTCTGCTTGATTTCGATATAGACATCTACATGTCCCTTCACCAGCTCAAGCACCTCGCGCAGCGTCGGTATCTGCTGCGGCTGCGGCCAGCCGCCGGGGAAGTGCGCGGCGGCATTCAGGCTACGCAAATAAGCAAAATCGAGGTCAAGAATGTTGCCTGCGCCATTGGTACGCCGTGCTACCTCGTTATCATGAAAGACGATCAACTGCCTGTCACGGCTCAAATGCACATCCAGTTCAACCGCGTTGACAGACAGCGTCAGCGCATTGCGAAACGCCGCCAGTGTATTTTCCGGCGCCAGCCCGGCACCACCGCGATGAGCCACCCGCTCAAAATAATACTCCCTCGTCATTATCTGTCAACTCCGTTCCTGATGCCAGATCAATCGCCATCCAACGAATATGCGGATCATCTCCGAAAGTCCACTATGGATTGTATCACTCCATCGAAGTTCTGGCATCAAACCTGACAGATTATCCCACCTGTTCGCGATAGATACCTATGACGATCTTTGCTGCTTCCTGTTCTCCGACCAGCGTTGTCAGGCGTTCGCGGCAGCGTTCCAGGTTCTCATAACGTTTATTGATACTCTGATGCGAGGCAACGGCTGAGAACTGTGAAAGATTTGCTATTGCCTGGCATTCAAGCTCTATTTGTTCTCGTATACGGGCAATTTCGCTGATGCTCATAATTCCCTCCTGAGTCGTTGCAACATAGTTGGCATTGAAATGGTATTTATTATAAAGGATACCATTACAATCACAATCTGTCAATACTGCCCTTCTGCTAGATATATGTCCGTAGTGTGAAATCGCCTTTCTCCTCAAGGACGTATATCCAGAAACTGCCAGGATGTTTCTCTCGCTAACGATTCTGTTGTATAGTACAGGAAAAACGAAAGCGAGGAGATTTCCTGATGGCTTTGAAACTCGGTTTAACGGGCGAAGCGACGACTGTTGTGACGCACGAAAACACGGCGGCTGCCGTTGGCGCGGGCGGCGTTGAAGTCTTCAGCACCCCTATGATGATCGCGTTGATGGAGAACGCTTCGTGGGGGGCTGTAGCCAACGAACTGGATGAGGGCTATGTCACCGTCGGCACGCTGGTCAACGTGCGCCACCTGGGAGCCACGCCCATCGGTCAGCGCGTGCGTGCCAGCGCCGAACTGGCCGAGATCGATGGACGCCGCCTTGTCTTCAACGTCGCAGCCTATGATGAAGAGAAAAAGATCGGCGAGGGGCAGCACGAACGTTTCATCGTCAATCTGGAACGATTTTTGCAGCGTATCGGGCAAGCGCAGTAATCTGGAATAACAACACCTTGCTATTTGTTATAGTGTTTGCTACAATAAGCATACAGATGGAGCTTATCTCTCCGCCTGCGACCCGATGCAACAAGGGGATGTCGGGTTTCGACAGACAGACAAATTGTAGAATTGCAGGCCGAGGTGTCGGTACGCACTCTCGTTAAACAACCGACAAAACAATAACTGCCAAACCGGCAACTTCTTACGCTCTCGCTGCCTAAGAATCAGTGAAGCGTCGTCCGCCTGACCTTCTCCCGTAGGGTCAGAACCGGGCGTCGAAAATACGGGATGCTGTGACGAGGATCGCCCTCTAATCGTCACCTAAGCCCAGAGGGCCAGCGCCAGAGAATCCGGTCGGTGGGAGTCTCAGGCGAAAAGCAAAACATCGACTAAGCCTGTAGTACATCCTACGATGGGTTTGTTTGGACGGGGGGTTCAACTCCCCCCCATCTCCACCACTAGAACCGCCTGGGAGGCCAGCTCTCAGGCGGTTTTGTTTTGCTCTCTTTTGCTCTCACACCCGCTTTGACAGTTGTAGTGACAGTTTCCGGCCTGCTGACAGTTAAACAGTCACTTCACTTCTTTGTTGCCCTGGCCGTTCGGATTAAGCTTATCATCCCACTTGCTCATTGCTTCCTCGTGCATCGCTGGCAACAAATGACCGTAGATACCCAGGGTAACAACAATATCACTATGCCCAAGTATCTCTTGCACCATCTTGATATTTACCCCCATACTCAACAAAAGCGTAGCCGCGCTATGCCTGAGGTTATGAAAACAAATATGCGGTAAGCCAGCTTCTACAAGCACTTTGTTAAACAACTTAGGCATGTAACGAGGATTGAAGTATCCCCCATGCAAACCGGTGAAAACAAGATCAAGGTTCTGCCAGCTATCACCAGCCTTAAGCCGTAATTCCAACTGCTGAACGCGATGCTTTTTAAGCATGTCCACGACAAAAGCAGGCAGAATTATCATCCGTCTTCCCGCTTCTGTCTTCGCTTCATTCTCTACATACCCATATCTGGCTATATAGTCTACTGTATGCTTTACAATTACGGTTCCCTCTTCAAGGTTCACATCCGACCACCGCAGCGCCAGAAGCTCACCTCGACGCATACCTGTTGTTAAAGCCATTGTAAGCAATGTCTCTAACCTATGACCGCGCACAACCTCTAATAAGTTTTTGGCCTGCTCCATCGTTAAAGGCTTTATATCAGGCTTTACAAGTCGTGGAGGTGACACCAGATCACAAACGTTGCGAGATATGAGGCTCCAACGTACTGCATTCTTTAGCGCCAGATGCAGTACACCATGTACCTCATGAATTGTCTTTGGTGAGAGGCCCCTACCACCATCTTCCTTCTTTTTACCCAATTTGGTATAAAACCGCTGCACCTGCTCAGGAGTAAGCTTCTGCAACCAGACGTTACCTAACTCGGCGACAATATACTTTATTAGTTTCTTGTACTTCACATAGGTACTGAGACGAAGCTTATCCTTATGCACATTCTCTAGCCAATCCTCAACGTACTCACCGAGCTTGCGTCGCGGCCCCGTCGCTAACGTGCCCTGTTCAAGCTCCTGCTGAGCCTTCTTTAGTGCCTGTATCCCTTCCTTTTGGGATTTTACATACGTCTGCTTGTACTTATCGCCTAACCAAATCTGCATTACCCAACGACCATCTTTACGCTGAAACACCGAACCCTCACCATTAGCACGCCGTCTTGATCTTGCCATATCAGCACCTCTTTCTAAGAAAAGCCTCGCCGCCTTCTGACTGACGGCAAGGCCCTATTGGTTGCTTACGCGCTTTCCTGTTGTTTCAGCCATTCCTGAAGTGAATCCGGATGCACCCGACGCACGTTACCGAGCCTGATAGTTGGTAAACCCCTGCGATAAATCAGGTTGTATACCGTTGACCGACACACGCCTAATGTAATAGCCACATCCGGGATAGTGAGAAGCAACGGCTGTGCTGTTGATGGTTTCTTGTTTCCAGGCATAAGTCACACTCCTAATGTTGGGTAACAAAGCTTTGTTACCGTCTGTCGTGAACAAACCGCTTCAAGTAGTCGTAGGCGAGATTGACCGCTATCATGTCCTGGTGCAAGCCACCCCCTTTCATGGGAAAGCGAAACGGGCCATGCACCACCTCATAGCCCGTTTCACATGTCCACTCGATTTTGTATTCCGTTTCTTCGGGCATAGCTCCTTTCCTTCTCTGTTGGGCAACAAAGCACTAAGCCGGTATCGCTTCGTCTTATGAGAGGTCACAACCGATACCCAGCAAGAAGGCTTCGACTTGCTGCCAGTCACCCGATTGTGCTGCTTCTAAGAGTTCACCGCGCATATCGTTTGCCAGCACCACGCGCCATTGCGCCCGTGTCAGCAAACCAAGTAACACTGCCTCGTCCTGATCTGCCGCCGCTAGCTCCTCATCGGTCAACTCTTCGTCGCTGTCTAAGAGCCGCTTGCGCAAGCCCTTTGACCAATGCAATTGATGCCGCCCTTTGAAGCACCCGGCATATTCCTCAAACACTGGTATCAAGGCGGTTTGCCCCTGCATGATCTGGTCAAGCAAGGCAAACGGGGTGTAATGCTCAATGACGGTTCCACGTCCCGTCTTGATATGCCCTTTGGTCATTTCCGACTCGACGCCCCACGGCTTGCGCACTGGCTCCCGTCCGAACTTGGCGATATAATCAGCTACCGCGCCAAAAGTACGGTCAAGCCGGTAGCCGTGTTCGTCATCCATGTGCAAGCCAAAATGGGCCGCCGCCTGCCTCCATGCCAGCCGTGAGGCACATTCATAGGCTCTGCTCTCTTCTTCACTGACATAGGCCAGCGTAAAGAGCAGTTCATGGCTATGTGGATGCCAGTGGTTAAGGCTTGACCACGTGACTTCCAGCACAGAAATGGTTCCTACGATACCAAAGGCTTGTTTACGCCGTTGGGCATACATGCCTTGCTTCATGCGTTCCCGTGCCTTCTGGAAGGCACGTAGCAGATCAGAGAGGTCATCATGACGTGAATGGCTTACCGTATAGGTTGCCATGTAGACGCCGCCGTTTTGCTCTCTGTGGCGGGCTATCGCCTGTTCCAATTCCTCCCTTCGTCGTTCGCTAATCTTGGCTGCACACAACGGACACATCCAGACCGAGCCACAGACGATCAGGCTCTTATAATGGGCGACCTGATGTTCAGAAGAGTAGAGCACCTGCACCCCTATCGACATGGGATTGATAGCACGCAGGCACTCCGCTACCCGTTCATTGGGCAACAACGCCCGCGCTTCCGCCTGTAACGCCCATCGCAGCATCCTCTTTCGTCGCGCTTGCGCTTGCTCTTCCTCTGTGAAGCTCTGCCGTGTAAAGCCGCCTGCCGAGTTAGTCGAAAGATTTCTTGCAATAGTACCTAGAGGGGTGTTCGCCATCAGTCACCCGCCCCTTGTGTCTCATCGAGCATAGCAACACCTCCATCAAAAAAGGCGACTCGCTTTCACGAATCACCTGAACGCGCTACAAACATGCTACCGGCTCTTCTTGTTGCCAGAGCAAAGGCAACTGGTTGGGCAAAGTGGGGGATCGATTGTTGGGTAATGACCAAGCTGGGAGGGTACCCAACTGCACAATGCGTTGCTCCGCTGGCATGGCAAGCAGATCAGAGAGAGAACCGAGGTATCTTTCCTCCACGGTCGTCTTTACCCGCCGCGCTGCATAAGCATATTGCCTACAGCCTCGCGTTCGCACGTGCAATGTCCATCCACGCTCTTGCAGTGCCTCTTTGAGAGAGGTTGTGTCTGTATCGGTCCCCCACCTTGCCCAACTCTCATCTATCGCCTGTTCCACTTTGGCGATATAGGCAGGCAATTGCACCCTGACGGTATACGCTCGCTTACTCATGTGAGAAGCCAACGCCTCTCGTTCAACCTGTTTCCTGCCTGCCCGAAACAAGCCATGCCACGCCGCACTATCGCTACTGATGACATGGCGGACATCGATGGACTTGAGGGAGGCTAATTTCACGCCCCACAAATGCAAGGGGATATCAGGAAGGACTTCTATCACCGCTTCAAGCACAGCCTGGATGGTCTCAACCGTTGCCCGTCTACACAGGGTTCCAATGCCAACACGCCAGAGAGGATGATTACCATAGAAAGCTTTCATCTCTCTGAGCAATGGCAGTAGTTCCAGGGCATGACGCTGATAGTCAGAGGGGTACCATCCCTGAAGGGTAGGAACCCACAACCAGGGAACATGACGATAGTCACACCACGCCTGCCACGCATTAGCAGTCGTCCGATCTTGTCGCTCTCGCGTCACCTGCTCTAACTCTGGCTCACAACAATAATCCATTGTAGCCGCCCATTGCGGTCGCCACGTCGCCAGCCAATCCACATATTCATGCAAGCTATAGCGATAGTCCCCCCACAGACGAGAAGCCACAAACCCACCAGAATCCGCCGCTCGTTGGGTAACATAGGCGGGAAGGGCGGGTTTACGCAGACATTTACGCGCCCAGGAACTGGCTGGCAGCAAGACAGCCACACCAACAGGAATGTAGGAGCAAAGGCTACTCACGTCGAATGTGGCATAGAAGCAGTATTGATCTCGTGTCACCATGAAACGAGGCTCCTGTTGGGCAAACGCCGAGTTGGGAATATGCCCAGCACAAAAAGCGACTCGTGCGTGAGTCGCCTGCAACGCCCTACAGATTGCTCACCATCAAGAGAAGTTTTTTCGTCTTCGTGGTGTTGGGCTTGCTGAGCCTACACCGGCCCTGGTCGGCTGTCAAGGCACCCTAAGAGGGAACCCGCCTTGACAGCCGACCAGGGCCGGTGTTGACGGCTTGCAGCCCAACACCCTTGAAGCCGAAAAAAGGTGTCGGGACACCGCTTAGAAGGGTTCTTTGTCTTCCTCAACGGGAGAAGGATCAACGCTCCCATTGGACCGCTTTTCCAGCACTTGCACCGCGGAGGCTATCACCTCGACCGCCAGCCGCTCAACGTTGTTCTTATCGGTATAGGGTCGCATAAGCAGCCGTCCCTGCACAAAGACCTGCATGCCCTTATGCAAGAACTCGCCCATGCGTTCGGCCAGCTCGTTCCAGCACACGATGTTGAGCCACATCGCCTTCTGATCTTTGCCCTGGTCCACAGCAAGGCTGAACTTGGTGACAGCTTTGCCGTTGGGAGTGTAGTTCATTTCCGGGTCTTTACCTAAGCGTCCGATGAAGGTGACTTGATTAAAGGTTGCCATGAACTTCCTTTCCGTGGGGGACTTCCCACAAGGCTTGTTGTTGGATCACAGTTTTACGAGGAGAGACTTTGTGTGCAGCCGCAAGCGGTTTCGTTAAGCTTGTGGCTTCTGTATGGCGGCGCACGGCTGAACAGCGCACGGTTTTGCCCTGCACGTAACTGACGTGCGTACAGACATCATAGCCGGTAGCCGTGCCTTCCTTCCAGCTATGGCCGTACTTCTCACAATGGGTTAAGGCTTTGTTGGTGGGAGTACTCACGGGATGTTCCTCCACGCTCTGACGATCTTGCCGACAAAAGGGACAGAAACGCGGACCGTGGTGCTGGCGTCTGAGGTACTTTTCCAGCCCCCAATCACCTTCCCACGTGCGCGCAAGACACCACGCAATACCCGCCCGATGCACCGCCCGCATCAAGGGAACGCCCCGGCCCTGTGCATGCTGGTCCAGACGGATATCCACGTGTTTGGAGTAGCCCAGGTAGTGCCGGGCGTGCTTGTACGGCTCTTCAAAGTGCAACAGGTAGACGGTCATGGCTTCCACCGCCCCTTTCCATACTGGTTGGTACGCAGCAGAAAGCGCCACAACCGCCATTGCAAGAGCCAGTAGTGGACGAAACACAGATCAGGGACATCGTGCTCCTTCGTTGGGTAACACAGAAAGCAGCGCCGGTGGTGTTCGCGCTCCCGCTGCAGCACGGTAGGTGTTCTCATGCCTGCACCTCCAACACGGTTTGTTCCATCTCGTCTAACAATGTTAGAAGATCAGCTTCCAAAATCTGATCTTGCTCGTATGCCTCATCAGTAGGCGTAGCCACCCCACGCGCCGCTCGTCTGTCGAGGTAGGCGCGTTCACGCTGCATCTTGCGCGCTAAGGCGGCGCGGGTAGCACGTATCCATGACAGTGTCTCGTCTGTGCTCATATGAGCCAGGGAAGGACGAGTCACCGGAGCAGCGGCTTGTCGCTTGCCTCTCTCTTTGCGTTTGCGCTCCGCTAGTTTCATGCCCGCACCTGCCCCTTGCGCCATGTATCCACCGCATGCTCAATAGCAGTAATGTAGCCCGCAACATCGTTGTGGTCATTCTCCGGTGCATACGTCGGCACGATCTGAGCAACCGTCATCAGATGCCACTGATTCACATAGACCGTGCGGATGAGCTTATACCATGCTTGATAACCCGCTTTCCACGAGGAAAAGGCTGCATAGTCCTGATAGCAGGCATAGCCCGCTATGCAGCGTAAGTTGCCAAGCGAACGGGTCACGCTTGCCATGCCAAAGCGCCCAAAGCTGCTTTCATGCTGGAAGAAGGCCAATGCGAACACGGGGTCAATGCCATACTGCACCCCAAGATCATAAAGAGCCTGTCCGGTTCCAGCAGCCGGGGAATGGCTTGCCGTAAGCACCTCATTGATGAAAGCGGCGCTGATTGAGGGCGCGCCTGTGACGACATACGAGGATGGGGAGGCTGGGGCCTGCGTGTGGGAAAGCGAGGCAGCTACCACCTTGAGCGAGCCGGGGCTAATTTGCACCGGCAGCACCGGCAAGCTGAGCTTCCAGTGCTCCACCTTCGCCTCGACGAACAAGAGCAGTGCAAGCGTTACGATGAGCACAATCCAGAAAAGCGGGCTACAGCCACAGCCTGTTCGTTTGTTCATGCGTGGGTTTCTCCTTTCCAAAGCAAAACCCGCATGGTACAATGCCCATGCGGGTGCATCTTCGTGGGTGGCGGCGGCTACGAACAGGATTCTACGTCTGAGAGTAGAACACCGCCACGCCCGTTGTCTCTTCTTTCCGCGCTACAGCAACGCACTCCAAAGACAAGAAGATGAGCTTGACTCACAACAGCTTTCTCCTTACTCCAACGTCCTTACCAGCACGGCTTTCTTTTGCCGGGCGCAATGCTCACACAAAAAGGATATATTGTAGCATACATACCCCCTTAATGCAACACCAACCCCCTCAAAGCCCATAAATAGCCAGTCCGCGCCGCAAGCCCAACCAACACAAATAGCCATTCACTTGCGGCACGGCTCAGACAATCACTACACAAAACAATAGCCACTCTCGCAGAACTGCTCATCCTCAAGAAAGGACGACTGAACATACTCGGTCGTGGCCAGCGGCAACGGCTTACACTTGCGAGA
>Ga0209061_1000434_pt1 | contig 108369 bp, 104 predicted proteins | sample Coa_R1_10_FD_187157 | JGI IMG/M metagenome (GOLD analysis project Ga0209061, IMG submission 187157) | Surface soil microbial communities from Centralia Pennsylvania, which are recovering from an underground coalmine fire - Coalmine... | ecosystem: Environmental > Terrestrial > Soil >... | reverse complement strand
TGGTCTCCTCCGACAACTACAACGCGATCATCGTCAAGAACGGCACGGACTTCTCAAAGTGGCAGAGCACCTTCCTGGGCACCGGGCCGTTCAAGCTGCAGAGCTACACCCAGAACGTCGGGGCCTCGTTCGTTGCCAACGACAAGTACTGGGGGCCGAAGCCGCTGCTGGCGCAAACCCAGTTCAAGTTCTACGCCGGCCAGCAGCCGCAGATCCTGGCGCTCCAAGGCGGCGACGTCGATGCGATTGCGCAGTTCGTGCCGGCGGGTGCCTCCTCGCTGCTGCACAGTAGTGCGTTCAAGATTCTCGTGTTGAAATCATCCAACCACCGCGAGCTGTCGATGCGCACCGACCTGCCGCCGTTCACCGATCCCCGCGTGCGCCAGGCGGTCGCCTACACGCTCAATCGTCCGGAGATGGTCTCGGCGCTGCTGTACGGCTACGGCGGCGTCGGCAACGACTACCCCTTCTTTCCGAGCTTTGCTTCGACCAACGCCAGCGTTGCTCAGCGTACGCAGAACATCGCGAAGGCCAAGCAGCTGCTCGCCGCCGCCGGCCACCCGCACGGGATCTCCGCTGCGCTTTACACCGAGCAGTTCGAGGAAATGCCGGAGCTTGCGCAGGTGATCAAGGCCGATGCGGCCAAGGCGGGGATCACGATCGATTTGCACATCCTTCCCCAGCCCCAGTACTACGGGAAGGCGACGTACGGCAACTCGCCTTGGCTCGACGGCGAGATGAGCCTCGTCGACTACTCAAACCGTGGTGTGCCGAACGTCTTCCTGGAGGCGCCGTTGACCTCGAACGGCCCCTGGAACGCGGCGCGCTTTCACAACAAGACCTACGACAGCCTGGTCAAGCAGTTCGTCGCCGCCGTCGATTTGCAAAGCCAGCGGCGGATCGCCGGCCAGATCGAGCGGCTGCTCTTGGCCGAGACCCCGATCATCATCCCCTACTGGTACGACAGTCTGACCGCCACTGCCTCCAATGTCGGCGGAGTGCTTCCCAGCGCCACGTCACCGCAGATCTTCTTGGGGCGCGCCTTTAGGACTTGAGGTCCGCATCGAGGCCCCGGCCAGGTCTCCGGTAGGCCAGTGATGGAGGCAGGACCCTCCTGAGGGTTAGGGGAGGGGGTCTGCCTGAGGCGCAGGTTGGCGACGCTCTGGTCTTCCAGCGCCGATGCTTGCCGGAGCAGGCCCAGCCAAGGGCTCGCTCGCGCTCCTGCTCGGACAGAAGCGAAGAAACGGCGCCAGCCGGGGCAGCAGCGCCTGCCGCGCGGAGCCGCCCACGGCTTCTTCGGCACGCATCTCCTTCCGCGCGTGTCTCCGGCACTTGGGCGGGGCTCGTCCTCGTCCCTGCGTCCGGTGGTCTCCGACTGGTGCTCGGCATGACCGATCCCCTCGGCTTGCTTAGCTTCGCCCCCGAAAAAAACTTGACAGCAGCCGACTGAGATTTTATATAATGGCTGCAGACGGAAAGGCTGACGAGATCAACACGGGAGGGTTTGGATATGGCACTAATCCGTTGGGAGCCGGCCCGCGAGCTTCAGGCCGTGCAGAATGAGATCAACCGCCTCTTCAACACGTTGTTCGACACGCCCGCCGCTTCCTCGGACAGCGGGCAGCTGCGCCGCTGGATCCCGGCCACCGATCTGGTCGAGACCGATAACGAGTACGTGCTCCGCGCCGACCTGCCGGGGATGAGCGAGAACGACGTCAGCATCGAGTTCGAGGACGGCGTGCTGACGATCTCCGGCGAGCGCAAGGCCGAGCACGAGCAGAGCAAGGAGGGCTACTACCGGGTCGAGCGGGCTTTCGGCACCTTCTCGCGCTCGCTGACGTTGCCGGAGGGCGTCGACCCGGACGCGATCAAGGCGAGCTTCGACAAGGGCGTGCTCGAGGTGAGGATCCCCAAGCCGGAGCACACGAGGCCACGCAAGGTTGCGATCTCGGTCGGTGGCGCAGCGCGCACGATCGAGGGCAAGGCGAGCTCGGTCGGCAACGGCTCCGAGCCGGCCCAGCAGCCGGCTGGCGCAACCGCCTGACGCGGGCGAAGCTCCCAATCTCTGGTGGTTACGGCCGGGCCGTCGGACGGCCCGGCCGTGCCGCTGTCGCGTAGCGTTGCGGCCGATGTTCTCGCTCGCCGTCCGCGACCCTTCGAGCCGCGCCCGCTCCGGCACGCTTGAGCTTGCGCACGGCAGCGTCCGCACGCCCGCGTTCGTTCCGCTCGCGACCAAAGGTTCGGTCCGCACCTTGGAGCCACGCGACCTCGTCGCGCTCGGCTACGAGATGGTCCTCGGCAACACCTTCCACCTGCTCCTGGCCCCGGGTCACGAGCTGGTCGCGGCCCTGGGCGGGCTGCATCAGTTCATGCGCTGGCAGCGGCCGATCATCACCGACTCCGGTGGCTTCCAGGTGTTCTCGCTGGGCCATGGCCGGGTCGCCGACGAGATCAAGGGCCGGCGGCCGGCGGCGGGGGCGCGAGCAGGGGCGATCATCGAGATCTCGGAGCAGGGCGTGCGCTTCCGCTCGCCGCTCGACGGCGGCGAGCGCTTCATCTCTCCTGAGCTTTCGATGGAGGTCCAGGTGGCGCTCGGCTCGGACATCGCGCTCGCCTTCGACGAGTGCACGCCGTTTCACGCCACGCGCGAGTACACGGCGCGCTCAATGCAGCGCACCCATCGCTGGCTCGAGCGCTGCCAACGCTTCCATCGGCGTCACGCTCCTGCGCACCAGCGTCTCTATGGCATCGTCCAGGGGGGCGTCGAGCGGGACCTGCGCGCCGAGTCCGCCGAGACCGTCGTCGCCAGTGGCACGCCGGGGATCGCGATCGGCGGCTCGCTCGGGCGCGACAAGCCACAGATGTACGAGGTGGTTGGGTGGGTGACCGCAGAGCTCGAGCGGCTGGCGCCGGAGCGTCCGCGCCATCTGCTCGGGATCGGCGAGATCGACGATCTGATCGCGTGCGTCGAGCTCGGGATCGACACCTTCGACTGCGCGATGCCGACGCGACTGGCGCGACATGGCGTGGCGCTGGTGCCGGCGCCCGAACAGCGCTGGCGGGCAGATCTGGCCAGGTCAGCCCAGCGGACCGCACGCGCGCCGATCGCCGAGGGCTGCCCCTGTCCAGCTTGCGCGCAAGGCTTCAGCCGCGCCTACCTGCACCACCTGCTCCGCGCCGGGGAGCAGACCGCCCAGCGGCTGCTGACGCTCCACAACCTCTCGTTCGTGGCCCAGCTGATGAGCGCGCTGCGCGCGGCGATCGCCGCGGGACAGCTACGGGAGACAGCCGCCAGGCTCCGAGCCGGCGCGGCTCCGTGGCAGACGCTCCCGAATGCGCCGTCGACCCCGCACACGCGCGTCCCCCGGCCGATTCCGGGCGCCGCCGGCTTCTTCGGGGACGCGGACGCCTCGCCGGCCCCGGAGGCCGACGCCTGATCACCTCGTGTTCTGGTTGATCAGCTGCTGGACCTGGTTGACGGCCTGGTTGAGGTCGTTCGAGAAGGTGGTGCGGACGTGGACGACAGTGGGCGAGGTGCTGCTTTCGATCGTCAGCGCGACCGCGACCGCGATCACGAACACCACGACCAGCCCGAGCAGGATGAGGAAGCGGCGCAGCCCCCGTCGCCGCCGAGGCTCGACCGAGGTCGCTGCGGCGCGCGCCGGCGTTGCGCGCCCGGCAGCTTGCGGCTGGACGGCCGTGGCGGCGATCGGCGCGCCCCGCGGGGCGATCCGCGTGGCCGTCGTCGGCGCGTCGCGATCGGGCATCAACCGCGTGGCGGCGGTCGGCGGCGCGGCGCTCGCGCCGTCGAGCAGCGCCACCCCGCGGGCGCCGCGCCGTACGGCCTCGGCGAATGAGAGCGCGTCCGCCGGCCGGTCCTCGGGGTCGATCGCGATCGCCTGCGCGACCGCATCCGCCAGCTCGCGCGGCACGCTCGGGTTGAGCTCATCGAGCGGCGGGGGCGCTGAGCTCTGCTGCTTGAGCGCCAGCTCGGCCAGCGAGCTTGCCTCGTACGGCAGCCTGCCCGAAAGCAGCTGGTAGGCAACCACCCCGAGGGAGTAGATGTCAGAGCGCGGCCCCGCCTCTTCGCCGCGCGCCTGCTCAGGCGCGAGGTAGGCCGCCGTGCCGAGTACCGAGCCGACCTGGGTGATGCTCGACTGATCGGTGGCCCGAGCGATGCCGAAGTCCGCGAGCTTGACCACGCCATCCTCGGAGACGAGCAGGTTCCCCGGCTTGACGTCGCGGTGAACGACGCCGTTGCGGTGCGCGTAGTCGAGACCCCGACACGCTTGCGCAACCACCTCGACCGCGTCGCTCAGCTCGAAGCGGCCGCGGTCGCGCAACAGCTCCGCGCACGAGCGCCCGTTGACGTGCTCCATGACGATGAAGTGCTGCCCCTGGTTCTCGTCGAAACCGAAGTCGAACACCTGCACGATGTTCGGATGCACGAGGCGCGCCGCGGCCAGCGCCTCGCGCCGGAAGCGCGAGACGAACGTCGGGTCGTCGGCCAGGTGCTCGGCGAGCAGCTTGATCGCCACGTAGCGCTCGAGCCGACGGTCGAAGGCGAGCATCACGGTGGACATCCCACCGACCCCGAGCCGTGTCTCGAGGCGGTAGCGCCCTGCGATCGTGGTCGTCTGCGTCATCGTGCCTTCCCGCTCACCGCGTCACTGCGCCCTGGGTTACGGCGGATCCGCCGCCGGAGCCCCCGGTGCCCTTGCTGGCGGGTCTGCTGTTCTTGCTCGGCCCGCCCTTTCCGCCTCCGGAGCTACTACCCGCGGGCGTGGTCCCGGTTGCAGGCGTGGTCTTAGTCGAGGTGCTGGGCTTGCTCGGCGTCGTCGCGGTGGTGTGCCGCTTCTTTGGTGTGGTTGGCGTCTTCGGCGTGGTCGGGGTGGTTGAGGTGGTGGGCGTGGTCGCGGTGGTGGCGGGCGTGGTCGTGGTGCTGGTGGTCGTTGGTGGTGGCGGCGTGCTGGTCGAGGAGGCACCTTGCGCTTGACACTGGCTGGCCGCAAGCCCCTCGAGCTTCTGCGCCCCCTGCGTCAGGCTGCGCCGCAGCTTCGGGTTGACCCCCGCGCCCAGATGCTCGACGGCGCTCGTGAAGTTGCTTGCGGCCTGCTGGGCGGCGCTGCACTGGCCGCGGTCCTTGGCGGCGATGATCGCTTCGAGCTCATTCTTGAGGGTGGCGGCCTGGCCAGAGGAGAGCAGGCCCGAGCCACCGCCGCCACAGGCGGCGACGGCCGACGCCGTGAGGAGGCCAAGCCCGCTGGCGGCGAGCGCGCGGAGCTTTGGGCGCAGCATCTGCGCGCCTGACTTTAGAGCCTCGCTCCGCTCGGCGAGAGCAGGCGCTCGGTCCCGCGAGTCCGCCCGGTGCCGGGCCCGGGCGTCGGCTCGCACGGGCCGCTCACTGGCCGAAGTTGAGGCGCTCGGCCAGCGACTCGGGCAGCCGCGCAGCCCGGATTGCCGCGGCGGCTCCGGCAACGTCGTACTCGGTGCGCCGGTAGACGGCGACCCAGGCATCGAGGTCGAGCTCGAGCCAGGCTGCGCGTAGGTCCCCGTCGCGGGGTTGTCCGACGCTGCCGGGGTTGAGGATCCACTCGCCGCTGCCAAGGTCGATCAGCTCATCCGCGGTGCGCGTCTGGCCGGTGGCGGGGGCGCCCGGCGGGCGCCAGAACGAAAGCGCGATGTGCGAGTGGCCGACCAGGCAGACGCGGTGCTGCTGTAAGTCGAGGCAAAGCTCGGCCTGCAGCGGCGAGAGCACGTACTCCCAGACCGGATCACGCGGGCTCGCGTGGTAGAGGCCGACCGCCTCCTCAAGCCAGTAGGGCTCGAGCGAGCAGAGGAAGGCGCGCGTGGCCTCGCTGATCACCTCGCGGGTCCACCGTGCCGCAACCGCCGCGCCGCGCGAGAACTGCTCAAGCGGAAGATCGCCGCGCACCACCAGGTCGTGGTTGCCGGCCAGGCAGATCGCCGCATGGTTGCGTGCCAAGTCGACGCACGCGTCGGGATCGGCCCCGTAGCCGACGAGGTCGCCCAAACACCACAGCTCCTCGCAGTCGGAGGCGAGGATCGCCGCGAGCACCGCCTCGAACGCCTGTCGGTTGCCGTGCACGTCGGAGATCACTGCCACTCGCATCGTCTACAGCTTGCCGCGCACGTCGAAGATGGCCGCGACCCGCATCTCTACAGTCTGCCGTGTGAGGCGAGCCGTTGGCGTTCGGGTTGCCTGGCCATTGCTGCTGTCGGTGACGGCGGCCGAGGCCGGCGTGCGGCTGCTGTCTTCGGCGCGGGCGCGGCGTCGGCTTGCGCCGGCGTCGCTGGAGCGCCATTTCACGCCCGAGGAGGTGCGCCGCGCGCGGCGCTTCGCTCGCGGCCAGGCGCTGCTGGGCACGTTGCACGGCGCCGTGCAGCTGGCGCTGCTCGCGGCGCTCGTGCGACGCGAGCAGCAGCGCTCGCGGCGGGAGGGGGCATGCGAGCGTGCGCGCGGCGAGGGCGCCGGGCCAGTTCGGCGGGGCGTTGTTGAGGCGACGAGAGGAGGCGCGGGGCTGGCGCTGGCGCTGCGGTTCGCGCCGCTGCCGTTTGCCGCGCTGGCGCGCCGGCGCGCGGTGCGAGCCGGCCTGATCACCCAGCCCTGGCAGGGTTGGCTGCGCGATCTGGCGCGGGCGACGGCGCTCGAGACAGCGTTTGCCGGCGCGCTCGCCGGCGGGGTCATCACGCTCACGCGGCGCTGGCCGCGGGGCTGGTGGGCGCCAGCCGCCGCGCTTTCGTGGACGCTTGGCGCCGCGCTGGCGACGCTTGCGCCGGTGGTGCTCGACCCGCTCTTCAACGACTTCACGCCGCTTGCGCCGGGACCGCTGCGGGACGAGCTGCTGGCGCTGGCCGAGCGGGCCGGCGTGCACGTGCGCGACGTGCTCACGGTTGACGCCAGCCGGCGCACCAACGCAGCCAACGCGTATGTCGCCGGGATCGGGCCGACGCGGCGGCTCGTGCTGTTCGACACGCTGCTTGAGCGCTTCGAGCCAGAGGAGGTGAGGGTGGTGATCGCGCACGAGCTAGCGCACGTGCGCTTCCACGACGTCCGCCGGGCGCTGGCGCAGGCGGCGTTGACGACGGGGCCGATGGCGCTCGCCGTGGAGCGGCTCAGCGCCGAGCTGCTGCCGGGCCGCGAGGGCAGCGCCGCTGCGTTGCCGGGGCTCGCGCTGGCCGGGGCGCTCGTCTCAGCGCCAGTGGCGTTGGTCTCAAGCCGCCTCTCGCGGGCGGTGGAGCGGCGCGCCGACCGCTTTTCGCTCGAGCTCTCGCGCGCGCCGGCGGCGTTCATCTCGTTCGAGCGCAAAGTGGCCCTCCAGAACCTCGCCGACCCGGCGCCGCCACGTTGGCGCACGCTGCTCTCAAGCCATCCGCCCGCGCTGGAGCGGATTGCGATGGCCGAGTGCTGGCGTTAGCGCTGGGGCTCCTCGCCGCCGTACTCGGGGAGGTTCTTGATTCCCTCGCGGGTGCGCCACTTCGAGTAGTTATCCTGCATCGCGTCGATCAGCTCACGCATGAACTTCGGCGAGAGGTTGATCCGTGAGACGACCACGCCGGGGATCTCCTCGTCCTCGATCTCGTGGTCGACGCGCGCGAACGTGAGCGTGAACTCGTAGTCGGAGTGGCTGACGTTGGCGAAGTTAGCGTAGTGGCCCGCCATCACCTCGGGCGAGAAATGGATGTTGATATGCCGCTCGGGGGTGTTGGGATCTGCCATCGACCGTAGTATCCCACCGTGCGGATCGTGGTCGTCGCCGTGGGGCGGGTGCGTCCGCCGTTCGCCGACGACGTTCAGCACTACCGAAAGCTGCTGGGGCGCTACGCGCGCCTTGAGCTGATCGAGGTCCGCGACGGGGGACAGGTCGCGCGCCGCCTGCCGCCGGGGGCGTTCATCTCGCTGCTCGACCGGGGGGGAGAGGAGCTCGACTCGCTCGGCTTCAGCCGCTTTCTGGAGCGCCGGCGGCTGAGCGGCGTGGATCTCTGCTTCGTCATCGGAGGCCCGCTCGGGATCGAGCTCGAGCGCTGTGACTACCGCCTCTCGCTCGGCCGCATCACCCTGCCCCACCAGCTTGCCCGCGTCGTCTTGCTCGAGCAGATCTACCGCGCGCACAAGATCATCGCCCGCGAGCCCTACCACTACTGACGCCCACATCCCCACGGGCCGCTTGCGCAAAGCAGCCCTGCGGAGCGCCCGGCACCCGCTCTTGAGCGCGGCCGGTCGCGAGGCCCTCGCCGCAGGTAGGCTCTAGGACGCTCGCGGCGGCGGCCGGGCGTTGCAAGCGCGATGGCCTCGGCCGCGCCCTCGCGCAACCCTCACCCAGCGGATGACAAGCTCCCACGCACAGCTCTGCAGAAGCCTTCGCATCGGCCGCGCCTGTCGGATCGCGCCCTCAGCGCCGCGGTCGCTCGGCGTGGCGAGCGTATGAGCGCGTCCCTCGCGCAGCTGCGGGCGGCGCTGGCGGCGTCCACCGAGGCGCTGGGCAGCGGGGTCGAGCCCAGCGCCGGAGCCAGACTGCGGCTCGAGCGCCCGAAGCGAGCGGGTCAAGGCGATTACGCCACCAACGCCGCGATGCTGCTGGCATCGGCGCTGCGCAGCCCGCCGAGGACGATCGCGGAGCGTCTGGGCCGGCAGTTGCAGGAGCGCCTCGGGGCGCAGCTTGCACGCTGGGAGGTGGCGGGGCCGGGCTTCCTCAACCTGGTGCTCTCGGACAGCTGGCACCGCGATGCGCTGCGGGGAGTGCTGGCCGCAGGCGAGCGCCACGGCGCGGGCGGGGCGGAGCGGCCCGAGCGGATCCTGCTCGAGTTCGTCTCCGCGAACCCGACGGCGCCGCTGGTCGCGGCCAGCGGCCGACACGCCGCCTACGGCGACGCGCTCGCGCGGATCCTCACCCACCATGGCCATACGGTGTGGCGCGAGTACTACTTCAACGACGCCGGCAACCAGATCCGCCTGCTCGGCGAATCTGTGATCCTGCGCGCCCGAGGCGAGCCCGTGCCCGAGGGGCAGGGCTACTACGAGGGCGAGTATGTCGCCGAGCTGGCCGAGCGGATCCCCGCCTCCCGCGCGCCCGATGCGGACCCCGATGCGGTGGCGCGCGAGGCCGTGCGGATGCTGCTCGAGGAGATCGTCGCGACGCTCGAGCGCTACGGCGTCCGCTACGACCGCTTCTTCCTCGAGCGCTCGCTGCACGAGGGCTCGCCAAGCGCGGTTGAGCGGGCGATCGCCCAGCTCGAGCGGGCCGGCCACGTCTACCGAGCCGAGGGAGCGCTGTGGCTGCGCACGACGAGCTTTGGCGACGATAAGGACAGGGTGCTGATCCGCTCCAACGGCGAGCCGACCTACCTTGCCGCCGATGTCGCCTACCTGCAGGACAAGCGGGAGCGCGGCTTCGACCGCCAGCTGCTGCCGCTCGGGGCCGACCACTTCAAGTACGCGACCGAGCTGAAGGCAGCGATGGCGGCGCTCGGCGGCGATCCGAACGCGGTTGAGGCGCCGATCATCCAGTTTGTCCACCTCGTCTCGGACGAGGGCACGTTCAAGATGTCAAAGCGGCGGGGCAACTTCGTGACGCTCGACGAGCTGATCGATGCGATCGGCGTCGACGCCTGTCGCTTCCTGCTCCTGCAGCGCTCCCACGACCACACGATCGAGCTGAACGTCGAGCTCGCTCGGCGCCAGTCGGCGGAGAACCCCGTCTACTACGTGCAGTACGCGCACGCCCGCATCGCCTCGATGCTGGCAAGGCTGCCCCGAGAGCGCCTTGCGGCCGCGATCGCCGGGCAGGCGCCGTGGGCCGACGGGGAGCTGCACCCCTCCGAGCGGTCGCTGATTCAGAAGCTGCTGGCGCTGCCCGACGAGGTCGCCGAAGCGGCCGAGCGCCGTGCCCCCCATCGGATCGCCGCCTACGCGCTCGAGCTCGCCCAGGAGTTCACGGCGTTCTACCGCGACTGTCGGGTGATCGGCGCGGCCCCCGAGGAGCTCGAGTCCTTCCGGGTTGCGCTCGCGCGCGGCGCGCAGCTGACGATTGCGCTGTCGCTGTCGCTTTTGGGCGTCGGCGCGCCGGAGTCGATGTAGCGGCGGCGAACGACCCGCGGCTGGCGCCCGTCGGCGCGAGCGGCGCCCTGCTCAGTCGAAGTGCGCGAGGTCCTGCTCGAGCCGGCGGGCGTCCTCGGCGCTGAGCGGGGCAGCGCTCGCCATCGGCAGGGCCAGATCCTGGCGCGCGCGTCGGCGCCAGCGGGGCAGCGCCAGCGCCACGAGCAGCGCGCCTGCGGCGACGGCCGCGGGTGGCAGCACGTAGATCAGCAGGCTGACCCCCCGCGCCGGTGGCTTCGCCAGCACCGCGGTTCCGTACTGGGCGACCATCGCCTTCAGGATCTGCTGCTTGGTGTAGCCCTTGGCGATCAGCTGCTCCACGTACTGGCGCTCGGCCTGTGCCTCAGGGGAGTTGGCGAGCGCGAGCGGCACGTGGCAGGCCACGCACATAAGCCCGTCCTCGACGTCGAGCAGCGTTGTGCGCTGGACCGTCGGCGCGGCGGTGGCCGCTGCGGCGGGCAGCAGCGCCAGCGCCGCCGCCAGCAGGCACGCCAACGCGATGTGTGCGTTGCGCCCCCTCATGCCGAGAGCGCGAACGCCTTCGCGACCGCCTGTCGCAGCCACCTCCCGCTGACCACGAACCGGCGAACGGCGACGATCCGCCCGCTTGAGTCGAGCACGAACGTCTCTGGCACCGCGTCGGTGCCGAGCGCGCGGGCGACCGCGCCGTTGACGTCCTGGAGGACCGGGTAGTGGAGGCGGTTGCGGATCATGAACTGCTCGGCGTCCGCAGCGTTGTCCTCGTAGGTGATCCCGAGGACGGTGGCGTGCCGCTGCGCCAGCAGTTGCTGCTCGCGGCGCAGCACGGGGACCTCCGCCTGACACGGGTCGCACCAGGAGGCGAAGAGGTTGAGAACCACAACCCGCCCGCGGAAGTCGGCGATGCTTGCCCTGCGCGAGGTCCCGAGCAGCGGGAGCGCCACGTTCGCGCCGGGTGCGGGCGGATAGCGGCCGTGCGCGACCTGCGAGTCGATCGATAGGTTCTCGCCCTTGGCGCCGAGCCCGAACGCCAGCACCGCGATCAGCGCGGCCGCGACGAGCGCGAGCGCGAGCGGAAGCGTGTACCTGCGCATCGCCGCCAAGGGTAGTCCGCCCGGCGCAAACGGGCTCCCCAAGGCAGCGCTCGCGCCTAAAATGGGGCACGCGCGGACGTAGCTCAGTTGGCAGAGCGTCGGCTTCCCAAGCCGAAGGTCGCGGGTTCGAGGCCCGTCGTCCGCTCTGCGAGATCTCTGGCCGCTGGAGAGGCTTGCTGTTGGCCGGCCCCGTGACCGCAAAAGCTAAGGCGCGGAGCAGCGTTTTGGCTGCAACTCCGGAGGCTTCAAGACGCGCGGTCTAGTGCGCGGCCGACCGCGTGGATCGAGACCCCCGCCGCCTGAAGCGCCGGTAGACTGGCGCGGCTCAGAGCGTCGAGCCGCCGACGAAGGGGGATTATTGATGCGCTTCTCGGTAACCAGCATGCGTCAGCAGCCCCAGGTATATGCCTGGAGCCGGTTTGGGCAGCCGGAGTACACCAACTGGCTCGACGAGAGCCTCTCGTGGAAGGACACGTGCTATATCGGAGACTGGTCGTTTCTCTGGCAGCACAAGTTCCGCGGACCCGATGTCATCAGGCTGTTCTCTGATTTATCTGTGAACAGCTTTGCGAGGTTTGCGCCGGGGCAGTCCAAGCACGTCATTCATACCAATGACAGCGGGAAGGTAATTCACGAAGGGATTCTCACGCGCTTTCCTGGTGATGAGTATGTTCTGCACGGGCGCGGCGGCTTCTGGGTTCGCTACAACCTCGAACGAGGCGATTACAACGCTAGCGTTGAGCGGGATGACTGGTTCATCTACCAGGTGTCCGGGCCCAACTCGATCAAGCTGCTTGGCAAGCTTGATCCTACGCTTCCTTTTCTCGACACTCGCTACATGTGGGTGAGTCCGATCACGATTGCCGGTCATAGGATCTGGGCCCTACGCCAGGGCATGGCGGGCGAGTTGGGCTTCGAGCTCCAGGGACCTGCGGAGATCGGTGGCGAGATCTACGAGGCGGTGCTCGAGGCCGGGCAGGAGTTTGGGATCCGCAGGATGGGCGCGCGTGTGGCGATGATCAACCACCTCGAGAGCTGTGTGCCGACCATCGCTACCGACTACATCCCGGCGATCTTCGAGGACGAGCTCTCTGAGTATTTGGAGTTCTTCCTCTCATCAATGCCGTCCTATGCTCAGCCAGCCTATATCGCGGGCAGCTACCAGGGGCGCGAGATCAGTGAGTACTACCGCAGTCCGGTGGAGCTGGGCTGGGAGCGGAACGTCAGCTTTGACCACGAGTTCCCAGGACGTGAGGCGCTGATGGCGGAGAAGGCAAAGCCGCGCCGCGTCATGCGTACGTTGGTCTGGGACGCCGAGGACGTAGTTGATGTGTACGCCTCCCTCTTCCGCAGTGGCGCCCACTACACGTATATGGAGATGCCCCGCGACCCGTGGGGGTTCATGTGGGCGGATCGGATCGAGCGGGAGGGCAGGCTCGTTGGCGTGGCCACCTCCCGCGGCTACAGCTACTACTTCCGCAACATGCTCTCCCTTGCCACGATCGACGTCGATCACGCCGAGCCGGGCACGGAGGTGACGGTCATCTGGGGCAACCCCGGCGACCCCGAGAAGGCAATTCGCGCTGTTGTCGCCCCCGCGCCGTACAAGCCGGACAGAAGCCGAGGCGACCTGCGCGCAGCTCTCTGAGCCGAGGCAAGCCGCCCGCAGCTGTGTGAGAGGTCGCTGCGCCTTGCGCCGCATCCGGCCTGCGCGAGGCGCGTGCACCGTGGCTCAAGGACGCTCAGGTCGCCGCGGGCCGGTGCTCGTCGGCGAGCGCCCCGGCGAGCTGCCGGCGCGCGCTGATGTCGAGCTTCTGGTAGGCGTGGGCCAGGTGGCTCTCAACCGTGCGGACGCTGATCGTGAGCTCGGCTGCGATCTGACGGTTGGTGCGGCCGTCGGCGGCGAGCTCGGCCACTCGGCGCTCGGCGGGCGTGAGAGCGTCGGCGCCGGCGCGCACGATCTTGCGCGGGCGCGCCCCCGTCGCTTGGAGCTCGCGGTGGACCTGCTCGGCGACTGCGACGGCGCCGCAGCGGCGCGCCTGCGCAAGGGCCTCGCGCAGCGGCTGGCGCGCCGCTTTGCGCTGGCCGCGGCGACGCAGCGCCGCGCCGAGCGCAAGCTGCGCGCGGGCGTGCTCAAGGCGGGCCTCGCACGGCGCCAGCACCGCGACCGCCTCGTGCAGGGCAGCGAGGTCGCCCGAAATCCGCCCGGCGACTGTCAGCGCGATCCCCAGACAGCGCGCGGAGCCGTAAGCGCGGGCAAGGTCAACCTCCTCCCGGGCAAGCGACAGCGCCTGCGCCCCGCGCCCGAGCGCGGCCAGCGATGTCGCCTTCGACGAGCGCCACGGCGCGATCACCGGGGGAACCACGTCGAAGCTGGTCTCGAGCCGGCCGCACAAGTCGAAGTCCTCGATCGCCTGCTCGTGCCGGCCGAGGGCTGCGCGCAGGCAGCCCCGCGCGTGCGCGACTGCCGCCGTCGCCGCCTCCGCCAGAGTCTCGCTGAACTCGAGCCCCTCCAGCGCGCGCGCGGCCTCCAGCGGGCGCCCCTGGTCGATCAAGGCGAGCACGAGCGCGTGCAGCGCGGGCCGAGGCCCGAAGCGAAGCCCCAGGTCGAGCGCGCCGAGCACGGCTTTAGCATCGGCGACCGCCAAGGTCAGCCTCCCTGCACGCTGCCGCACGACGGCGCGGATCGCGCGGGCGATCGTCTCGCCCAGCGGCGAGTGCCGTTCGCGCGCCAGCTCGATCGCGTCTGTCAAGACCTCCTCGGCCCGCGCCAGCCGATCGACGTGGATCAGGGCAAAGCAGGACAGGTAGAGCAAGGGGGACTCCGGGCCCTCCTCCGCCAGCAGCCTGCCGTCGCTGAGCGCTAGCTCCGCCAGAGCGGCGGCTTCGGAGGCGGTGCCGCGCACGCTCGCGCGGCAGGCCTCGGCGGCGATCGACACGAGCTCGCCGCGACTGCGCGGAGCCCGGCGGGGCGCGACGAAGCGCGGCCGGCGGCCCGCGATCGCTCGCGCCGCGCCAGCCTGCAGCAGTCCCGCCAGGACAAGCTGAGCCTCCAGCTCCAAGCCCGGCTCGCGCTCGGCTTCGGGCAGGTCGGCGATCGCCGCCACCAGCAGCGCGGCGCCGTGGTCGCCCCGCTGCAGATGGGTAAGCGCCACCTGCAGGCGTGATGCGATCAGCGCGCGGGCGACCGGCTCGCCGCTGGCCTGAAGCGCGGCCTCAAGCGCCTCGACTGCCGGCTTGGGGCTGCCTGCGCGCAGCCTGGCTTCACCGAGCAGCAGCAGCAGCTCGGGCAGCCGCCCGGGCAGCGGCGGCTCGCGCAGCGCGCGCTCCAGGTAGGAGCAGGCGCTTTCGGGAGCAGCCCGCTCGAGCGCTTGCCGCGCGGCCCGTGCAAGGGCGTCGACCACCCACTGCTCGCCCGCCGGGTCGCAGACCAAGAGGTGGGCGGCCATCTGGTCGAGGTCGCCCGTGGGCTCGGCGGCGAGCAGCCTTGCGGCGGCTCGGTGCGCCTGCTCGCGTCGTGCGAGCGGCATGTCGTGGTAGATGGCCTGGCGCACGAGCGGATGGACAAATTCGAGCGGGCGGCCGCCCGCCAGCACGTGCGCATCGGCGAGAAGATCGGCCGCGCGCGCAACCGCCTCATGCTCGAGCCCGGCGAGCGCCGCGATCAGTCGCGCCTCGGCGCGGCCACCGAGCACTGCCAGCGCCCCGCAGACCGCGACCGCATCAGCGGACAGCCCGGCTAGGCGCGCCAGCACCGTTCGCGCCACCCCCGCCGGGGCGAGCCGGGCAAGCGCCTTGGGCTCGGCCGCATCGCGGGACTCGCTCGCCAGCGAGCGCGCCAGCTCGTGCGCTAGATAGGGGTTGCCGCCGGTCGAGTGCCGGCAGGCCTCCGAGAGCTCAGAGTCGACGGTGAGGCCGTGGGCGCCAAGCAGCGCTGCGACCCCCGCGGCGCTCAGCGGCTCAGGTTCGAGCAGCAGCGCGCCCCGCGCCGAGCAGATGCCCTCCAGGAGCGCGCCGTCGGACCCGGGCTCACCGGGGCGCAGCGCCACTACGAGCAGCACTGACGCCCGCTCGCAACGCATCGCCGCAAAGGCCAGCAGCCGCAGGCTCTCGGGATCCGCCCAGTGCAGATCGTCCACCGCCACCAGCGCGGGCGAGCGCTGTCGCAGGCGCCGCCACAGCTCCTCAAGCACCGCAAACCGCTGCGCGCCTGCGTCCGCGAGCGCTTCGGCGCGCAGCGATCCGCCCGACCCCTCGCCGCCCCGCAGCCTCAGCCGCCCGTCGAACAGTTGTGCGACTACTCCGAAGGGGTAGGCGCGCTCGAGCGCCCCGCCGCGCGCCGAAAGCACGCGCAGACCCAGGGCTCGGGCGCGCTCGACGGCGGCCAGCAGCAGCGCGCTCTTGCCAATCCCGGGCGGACCTGCGACCACGACCACGCCACCCGCGCCGGAGATGGCGTCCTCCACCGCCCTTCCAAGCAGCTCAAGCTCCCGCTCACGCTCGAGCAGGCCTCCGCCGTCCACTCCGCGCCCTCAGAGAGTTCATGACCGGCGGCATTGTAGGAGCGAGCCAAAGGCCAAACGCGCGCCGACGCGCGCAGCCATCAGTAGGAAATATCAGTGTTGACCACCGATGCGAAGCGGGGCTCGCGCAGTCATCGTACCTTGGATGGGCGGTTCGCTGCGCGTCACGCTCGAACTTGACGACGACGACCCGCCGTGCGGACGGATGCTCGTCGCCGACCAGCCGGTGCGCGAGTTCTGCGGGTACGTGCAGCTGATCTCCGCGCTCGAGGCGGTGCGCGGCGCGCGCGAGGGCTCTCCCACGGGCTCGGCTGACGACAGGTCGAGCCGGGGTGGCTGACGTCCGAGCGGGACTGCGCTCCCGCCGTGGCCCGACTCGCGGGCGGCTGTATCTTCGTCCGGTGGCCAGCCAGCCCGCCGCGACCCTAATTCGCGAGCCGCTCCCCTGCCGGCTGTCACCGCTGCGCGCCGCGCTTGCGTTGCGAGGGGAGGAGCGGCCGTTCGCGCTGGTCGGGGCGTGGGCCGGCGGCGGGGCGATCCTCGGCAGCTGCCCTGCGCGGGTTGCGGACCCCGGCCAGGACCTGTTCGCCTTCCTCGACGAACAGCCCGTGATCGCATCCAGGCCGGCTGCGGCGGGGGCGGTCGGGGGTGGATGGTTCGGGTTTCTGGGGTTTGAGCTTGGCCGCCGCGTCGAGCGGCTTGATCCCTCGCCTCCTGCGCCGGACCCGCTGCCCGTCGGGGCGCTTGCCTACTACGACCACCTGTTGCGCTGCGATCGGGCGGGACGCTGGTGGTTCGAGGCGCTTCTCACCCCCGAGCGCCGGCGGCAGATAGAGGCGCGCCGGCGCGAGCTGCTCAGCCGGCTGGTCGCCACCCACGTGCGGCCGCGGCCCGTCGTCACGGGCAACTGGCGCTGGCGACCCAGTCCGAGCGCCCACGCAGCGATGGTGGAAGCCTGCCGCGAGCGCATCCGCTACGGCGACCTCTTCCAGGCGAACATCTGCCTGCGCTTGGAAGGCTCCCTGGACGGCGATCCGCTCGACCTCTTCTGCATGGCTGCCGCTGCGCTGCCGACGGATCGCGCCGCCTTCGTGGGCGGGCCGTGGGGCGCGCTTGTCTCGCTCTCGCCGGAGCTGTTCCTCGAGCGTCGGGGCCGTCTCGTGCGCAGCGCGCCGATCAAGGGCACCCGTCCGCTCGACCGCCGCGAGGAGCTCCTGCGCTCCGAGAAGGAGCGGGCGGAGAACGTGATGATCGTCGACCTCGTGCGCAACGATCTCGGCCGGGTCTGCGAGGTGGGGAGCGTGCGCGTGCCGGCGCTGGCGCAAGCACGCCGACACGCAGGGGTCTGGCACCTCGTCTCCGAGGTGCAGGGCGTGCTGCGCCCTGATGTGGGCGACGCGCAGCTGCTGCGCGCCACCTTTCCGCCCGGGTCGGTGACGGGCGCCCCGAAGATCGCCGCCTTGAACGTGATCGCCGAGCTTGAGTCGAGTCGCCGTGAGGCCTACACGGGCGCGATCGGCTTCGTCAGCCCAGCCTGGGGGCTCGAGCTCAGCGTCACCATCCGAACCTTCGAGGTGCGCGGCTCACGGATCTGGCTCGGCGTCGGTGGCGGCATCGTCGCGGATTCATCGCCCGAGCAAGAGACGGCGGAGGTCCACGCCAAGGCCAAGCCGCCGCTGGCGGCGATCGGCACCGAGCCGCCGACGCGCCCAGGGCGAGCCAAGCCGGCGCCGGCCGAGCGGCGTTTGCCCCCGCTTGCGCCGACACGCCGAGGCCCCCGGCCGCTTCCCCGGCCCGACCCCGCTCTGGGCTTGTACGAGACGATCCTGATCGCGGACGGCGCGCCGGTGCGACTGGCCGCGCACATCGCAAGGCTGTCGGCCTCGATGCGCGCCCTCTACGGGCTGTCGCCGCCCGCCGACCTGGAAGCTGTCGTGCGAGGGCGCGCGGCCGGGGTCGCGCGCGGCCGACTGCGGATCGACGTAGCCCCCGGAGAGGAGCCGGTCCTTGCGCTGACGCCATTGCCAAGCGCCGGACCGGCGATCCTGCGGCCGGTGGTCGTCCCCGGTGGCCTCGGGGCGCACAAGTGGCGCGACCGCCGCCTGCTGGAGGCGTTGGAGGCCGAGGATCCCGCGACGCTTCCGCTGCTGCTCGACGCCGACGGCTACGTGCTCGAAGCAAGCCGCGCCGCCGTGCTTGCGCGGGCGAACGACGGCCGCCTCTACACGCCTCCAGCGGACGGCCGCATCCTGCCCAGCATCACCGCCGCCTGGAGCGGCGCACGGCCGCGCCTGCTCACGCTCGGCGACCTCGCTGCCGCCCCGGAGATCTACCTGGCCAGCGCTTTGCGGGGCCTTCAGCCAGCGGCGCTGCTCCCGCGGGCGCGCCCACCGCTGGCCGCGAGCGCCGCCGCCTGAGCCCGGGCGGCCTCGCCTGTGCTCTCACCGGACCGCGCACGCCTGCGCATGACAGGCTGTCAGCCGATCCCGCCGCATCCTTGACAGGACGTCTATGGCGCAAGCGCGCCCGCGGCGCCTATGCTAAGTGCCAACTCAGCCTAGCGTCGCACGAGAAGCGAGGGTCGATGAGCATGGAGGGGATCGCTGCAGGCGGCCAGGAGCGCGCGCTCGAGATCGCCGACAAGGGCCTGAAGTCGGGCGCGATCGGGTTCCTCTCCAACCTCGTGATCGGAACGGCGTCGGTGGCGCCCGCCTACTCGCTGGCGGCGACGCTCGGGTTCATCGTCGCGGTCAAGGGGATCGGCACCTCCGCGCCGGGAGTGATGATCGCCTCCTTCGTGCCGATGCTGCTGATCGCGGTCGCCTACCGCCACCTGAACAAGGCCGACCCCGACTGCGGCACAACCTTCGCATGGGCGACCCGTGCGCTCGGCCCCCAGCTCGGTTGGATCAACGGGTGGGTGATCTTCGCCTCCGACGTGATCGTGATGGCCTCGCTTGCGGACATCGCCGCGGTCTACACCTATCAGCTGTTCGGCTGGCACTACGGGGAGACCCACAACTGGGTGATCATCGTCGGCTCGGTCCTCTGGATCGTGCTGATGACCTGGATCTGCTGGCGCGGGATCGAGCTCTCCGCGCGGGTCCAGCAGGCGCTGCTCAGCTACGAGCTGATCATGCTCCTGGTGTTCGCTGCGATCGCGTTCGCAAAGGTCGCGAGCGGTAGCGGGACCGCGCATTCCTTGAGCTTCCAGGCCGGCTGGCTGAACCCGTTCGCCGGGGGACTGCGGCCGATGGCCGATGGCGTGCTGCTCGGCGTGTTCATCTACTGGGGCTGGGACACGGGCGTGGCGGTCAACGAGGAGACCCGCGATCGCCGCACCGCCCCGGGCCTGGCCGCGATCATCTCGACGCTGCTGCTGCTGGTGATCTACACGGTGGTCTCCTCGGGGGCGCAGTCCTACGCGGGCACGGGCTTCCTCGTCGCACACCCGAACGATGTGCTCACACCGCTCGGCAAGGGCGTGCTGGGCCAGGTCGGCTATCGATTCTTGGTGATCGCGATCCTCACCTCGGCGTCGGCCTCCACGCAGACGACGATCCTGCCGACGGCGCGCACGACGCTGTCGATGGCGCGCTGGGGCTCCGTGCCCGAGGCGATCGGGCGGATCCACCCCCGCTACCTGACGCCGACGGTCTCGACGCTCGGGATGGGGGCGATCTCGATCGTCTGGACGGTGCTGCTGTTGGCGCTCAACCCGAACGGGGACGTGCTCGGTGACGCCATCACCGCGCTTGGCTTCATGATCGCCTTCTACTACGGCTTCACCGGCGTCGCCTGCGTCGTCTACTTCCGCAAGCGGATCTTCCGCAGCCTCCGCGACCTGCTGCTGGTGGGGGTGGTGCCGCTCGCCGGCGCGGTGCTGCTGTTCCTGCTGTTCGCCAAGGCCTACATCGACTACAGCACCCCGGGGGTCAACTACTCACCTCCGCTGCTTGGAATTCAGGTGCCGATCGTGATCGGGATCGGCGGCATCCTCCTCGGCGTGCTCCTGATGGTGGCGCTGATGCCCTTCCAGCGTGAGTACTTCAGGCGTCGTCCGGAGCTACCCGGCCCGGATGGCCGCGCGCTCGGGCCGACGATCGCGCCCGAGGAGGAGGCAGGCGAGCGCGCGCTCGGAGCACGACCCGCGTAGCGGACAGCCGCTGCGCCGAGACGCGGCTTGGCTTTAACCTTGCGCGCGTGGGCGGAGTCATCACCCTCCATCAGGGCGACATCACCACCGACGCCGAGGCCGACGCGATCGTCAACGCCGCCAACTCGAGCCTGCTGGGCGGGGGAGGCGTCGATGGAGCGATCCATCGCGCCGCCGGCCCGGAGCTGCTCGAGGAGTGCCGCAGGCTCGGCGGGTGCGCCACCGGCGATGCGAAGATCACCGGCGCCTACCGGCTGCCCGCCCGCTACGTGATCCACGCTGTCGGCCCGCGGTGGCGCGGGGGCCGCCACGGCGAGGCGGAGCTGCTTGCGTCCTGCTACGAGCGCGCGATCGAGCTGGCGGCCGAGCACGGCTGCGAGCGGGTGGCGCTGCCGGCGATCTCGACCGGCGCCTACGGCTATCCGCTGGAGGATGCCGCGAGGATCGCGGTCGAGGCGACGAAGCGCGCGCTGGACCGCCAAAAGACGGTCAAGGAGGCCCGCTTCTGGCTGTTCGACGAGCGCACGCGCGCGGCGTTCGAGCGGGCCTTGAACGCAGGGCGCTGAGCCGCGACGCCGCCGACCCCTCCCGACCGCCGACCGGCGTCTGTGTCGCCCGATACGATGCAAAGGCGCTGGCCCCGTCTCATGGCGCAAGCCGCTGGATTTGCCAGCCCCCGCCGGCAGCCGGCGTGTACAGCAGCCGGTCGTGGAGGCGGTCCTCACGATGCTGCCAGAACTCAAAGCGCGCGGGGTGGAGCAGATACCCGCCCCAGTGCTCGGGCAACGGTGGCTCGCGCCCGCCAAGCTGCGTGGCCAGCTCGGCAACGCGGCGCTCGAGCCATTCGCGACTGGGGATTGGGCTGCTCTGCGGGGAGGCGAGCGCGCTCAGCTGGCTTGCGCGCGGCCGCGTGCGGATGTAGACGGCGGACTCGCGTGCGGGAAGGCGGCTGACGCTGCCCTCGATCCGCACCTGGCGCCCGAGCGCATCCCAGTGGAAGAGGAGCGCCGCTCTGGGGTTTTGCTCGAGCTCCCGGCCCTTGCGACTCCCATGGTTGGTGAAGAAGCGAAAGCCTCGCGCGTCGCGGCCTTTCAGAAGCACCATCCGCACCGACGGCGCTCCGGATCGCTCGGCGGTCGCGAGTGCCATCGCCTCCGGCGCGCGCACGCCGGCCTCGACGGCCGCCGCGAACCAGGCGTCGAACTGGGCGAGGGGATCGGGGTCGGCGTCCGTCTCGAGCAACGGCTGGGCGAAATCGGCCACGATGCGATTATGCGCATCGCTTTGGACCTTCGCGGGTAGGTGAGAGTGCCATGCGCGTACCGATCACGCTGGATCTCCACCTGCCGAGCTTCAACTACCCGGGCGTCGGCCCAGATGAGCTGTTCGAGAAGCTGGTCCAGATCGCGGCCACCGCCGAATCATCCGGGTTCAGCTCGATCTCGGTGATGGACCACCTGCACCAGATCCCGGGCGTGGGCCCGCAGGAGAACTGGATGCTCGAGGGCAACACGATCCTCGCCGGCCTGGCGGCGCGGACCGCAAACGTGACGCTCGGGCTGCTGGTGGGCGGCGTCACCTACCGCAACCCGGCGCTGCTGGCGAAGATCACCACAACGCTCGATGTGATCTCGCGTGGCCGCGTCTGGCTTGGGATCGGCGCCGCCTGGTTCGAGGACGAGCACCGCGCCTACGGCTTTGAGTTCCCGCCGCTGGCGCGCCGCTTCGAGCTGCTGGAGGAGGCGCTTCAGGTGTGCCGGGCGATGTTGACGAGCGAGCGCGCGAGCTTCGAGGGTGAGCACTTCCGCGTGCGCGGCGCGTACAACCGCCCACGGCCGCTGCGAGGCGATATCCCGATCCTGATCGGGGGCAGCGGCGAGCGCAAGACGCTGCGTCTGGTCGCCCGCTACGGCGACGGCTGCAACCTGTTCGGCGACCCGGAGCGGATCAGGCACCTGCTTGGCGTGCTGGAGCGCCACTGCGAAGAGGCCGGACGCGACCCCGCGGAGATCACCAAGACGGGGATGGGGGTCGTGTGCGCCGGACCGACGATGGAGGCGGCACGCGCGAAGATCGACTCCTTCAGGCGTGCCGGCCTCTCCGAGCAGCGGATCGAGATGATGCTCATCGGCGATCCCGACACGCTCGGCGAGCGCGTCGCCGCCTACCGTGAGGCGGGGCTCGACGGGTTCACGCTCTCGATCCCGGACGTCCACGACCTCGAAACGGTGGAGCTGGTGGGACGGGCGCTTGCGCCTGTGTTCAGCTAGCTCTAGGCCGGTGGCTGACTGCCCGTCGAGCCCGCCAGCGCCTGCCTCAGCTGCGCGGTGATGTCGGTCACCTGCGATGCGGGAGGCGGGGTTGGAACCGGCTGCGGCCCGTAGGCGAGCATGTCGATCGTCATCGCCACGTGCACCGGCGTGTCGAGCGGCGGGACCCGCTCGCTGATCGCAAGGCTCTCGCGGCGGACCAGGTGGCGCGCGTCAACCCAGATCCTCACCGGGATCCGGGCGACGCCGAAGCGCCGCTCGAGCTCGCTCGCCAGCTGCCTGGCGGCGGCGCGTCCGCTTGGCGGCGCGACCCGTGCCAGCTTCGCGAGGTCGACGACCGCGCTGTAGCCGGTGGTCCTGACGCCGTCGATCGTGGCGGGGCCGAGCGTGCGGACATCGCCCGCGGCGCGCAGCATCGCGAGCATGTGCCCGAGGTCTCGGAGCGTGCTCGTCTGCGGCCCGCCGAGCAGGGAGGAGAGCCCGGAGAGCCCGCTGGCGGAGCTCAACGCACCCAGGTTTAGCTCGACCCACGGCCGGCGTCCGGGCAGCTTTTCCGCCACCACGCTTGGCAGGTGCACGTAGACGATCCCACCGCGGAGCAGGACCTCCTCGGTCAACGGGCCTGCGCCAAGCTGGGCCGCGGCGGCCGCGGGCAGATTGATCTGCATCGCCAGCTGCCCCGCCCGCTCGCCGGGGGCAAAGCTGCCGAGCGCCACCTCTGTCACCGACGCAGGCAACGCGGGCGAGCGGATGCTGATGTGCATCTCCGCTCGGTAGCCGGGCGCAGCGCTTGAGACGGCGGCGGCGCGCGCGATCCTGCCGGTGGGACTTGAGCCCGAGCCGCCGCAGCCCGCGACGAGCAGGCCGGCGCCGAGCGCAGCAACGAGGGCGCCGCCGCCGAAGCGGCGGGGAGCGCCTTTGCGGGTGCGGCTCCAACGTCGCGTGCAAAGACATGCCCCAGCCCGGTTCGAGGTCGCATCCCTGCGCATGGGGGCACGATAACGGTTCGGGTGCGCGCGCGGGGCAAAATGCGTGGCCGCTGATCTGGCGCCGGACCGCGGCCAAGCCTGCTCGGTCCCGCTGAGCGCCATGGGGTGCCTGCCGGCAAACCGCCCACAAGAGCAGCGGCGTCAAGGTAGGGTCCTCCTGCAACATTTGACCCAAAGCAGAGGAGGAGCAGCAGATGCCACAACCAAGCAGCGGTGCCAATCCGCCCGATTCCGAGTCAAGCGAGGCCGAGCCGACAGCATCGCCGAGCGAGGCCCCTGCGCCGGGGGAGGAGCCGACTGCCGGTGAGCCTGCCGGGGAGAGTGGGGGGGCAGCTTCCTCGGCGGGGGAGGGGACAGAAGGCGCTCGCGCGGCTCGCTCGACGCGGAGCGCCGCGGGCTCCAGCCGAAGCGCGGCTCGCTCGACGCGGAGCGCTGGGGGCTCGACACGTGCGAGTGCCCGCTCGACGCGGAGCGCCGCGGGCTCGACCCGCACGAGCGCCCGCTCGACGCGGAGCGCTGGGGGCTCGACACGTGCGAGCGCCCGCTCGACGCGGAGCGCCGCGGGCTCGACCCGCGCAAGCGCCCGCTCCACGCGCGGCTCCGCCGGGTCGGCTGGCAGCGGCGCAGGCGGCGCCCGCCGCGGTGAGGCCGCGGGCTCGGCCGAGCAGCGCTTCGATGCGCTGGCGCGGCGGCTGCGACGTCTCAATGAGCGGATCATCGAAGCGGGCCGCGATGCGGGTGAGACGACGCTTGCAAGCTACGAGAAGGCGCTGAAGGCGATCGCCTCGAGCATCGAGCGCGGTCCCGGCTCAAGCGACATCGATTGGATCGCGACGATCGCAAACGTGCAGGCGAAGTTCATCCGCGAGCTGACCAACGCCTGGGCCGCCGCCGCGCGCGGACTGCTCAAGTAGCAGCCGCGCGCGAGCGGCTCACCAGGCCTGCGCAGCGCCGCAGTGGGGACAGCGCACGCTGGTTGAGACCGGGGCCTCGAACAGCAGCCCGCACTGGCAGCTGTACCAGGCGGTGTCCTGCGGCGGCAACGCCGCATGTCGACGGCGCCGCGCGTGCGTGGAGGAAGCTGCGACCGGCTCGCGCTCCCCCTGGTCCTTGGGCTCGCGCTCCCCCAGGGCCTTGCGGCGGGTAAAGCGAAGCTGGCCGCGGAGCGGGGAGTCCTGATGGCGATGGCTGTCTCTCAGTGGCATCTCTGGACTGCGGGACCCCTCACGGCAAATGCGCTTTACGAGCATCATCGGTCTTTCCCTGCGATGCACTTGACCGCAACGAGGTGCGCGCCCGCACGTCAGGCCGTTGACGTTCGTCGTCAGGCCCTTGACAGGGATCGGGCCCCGGGCACGGGGTAGTGGCGGGGTGGACGCGGCGCGCCCGGCATCCCCGCCGTCCCTGTGGGACAATCGCTGCCCGCATGGATCCGAATCGCAAGCGCGCGATCCGCCTGACCGTTGCCCTGACCGCCGCGCTGGTGCTTGCCACCTCACTGATCTGGGTCAGCTTCAGCGCGGGGCGTGAGGACCTGACCGCAAGCCAGCTTCTGAAGCGCGCGGAGCCGGGGCACAGCTACATCCTGGCCGGAACGGTGGAGCCCGGCTCGGTACGCCGCGATGGCCCAGTCCTCTACTTCCGCGTGATGGACCCGAAGCTTCCCGAGACCGTCGCCGTGCGCTACACGGGCCAGGTGCCGGACCCGTTCGCGCCCGGTCGCGGCGTGCTGGTGAGCGTCACCGCGCCCCGCAGCGAGGGCGGCACATTTGTCGCTCAGCCGAACTCGCTGACCACGAAGTGCCCGTCCAAGTACCAGGTCGCGGAGCCGTCGAGGAGGCAGACGCGCGTCACGAAGCTCGAGTCGGCGGTGAAGGACTACTGATGGCGCTGATCGGCCAGGCACTGCTGGTGCTGGCGCTGGCGACGGCGCTCTACGGAATTGGCGCCTCGCTCTACGGCGCTCGCGCCGGCAAGGAGGCGTGGATCGCCTCGGGCCGCCGCTCGATGTACGCGCTGCTGGGGCTGGCGGCGTTCGCCTTCGGCATCCTCGAGTGGGCGTTCATCGCCTCGGACTTCACCTTCAACGTCGTTGCCCAGCACTCGGCGACGACGATCCCCGCCTTCTATCGCGGAGCCGCCCCGTGGTCCTCGCAGCAGGGCTCGCTGCTCCTATGGGTCCTGCTGCTCTCGCTCTGGTCGAGCCTGGCGCTGCATCTCACGCGCCGCCGGCTGCGCCCGGTTGTGCCGTACGCGACCGCGGTGCTGCTCGGCCTCGGCGCCTTCTTCACGCTGCTGATGGTCTTCTACTCGAACCCGTTCGCGACGACCACGCCGGCGCCAACCCAAGGCGCCGGGCTCGACCCGCTGCTGATGCATCCGACGATGATGTTCCACCCGCCGATGCTCTACACGGGGTACACGATGCTGGCGATCCCGTTCGCGTTCGCCGTCGGCGCCCTGATCACGCGGCAGGTCGGTGCGGACTGGGTGCGGATGATCCGCCGTTTCGCTCTCGCTGCCTGGCTGTTTTTGGGGATCGGGATCGTGCTCGGGGCGCTCTGGTCCTACACCGAGCTTGGCTGGGGGGGCTACTGGGGCTGGGATCCGGTTGAGAACGCGGCGCTGATGCCGTGGCTGACGAGCACCGCCTTTATCCACTCGATCATGATCCAGGAGAAGCGCGGCATGCTGAAGGTCTGGAACGCCTTGCTCGTCTTGCTCTCCGGCGTGCTCGCCATCTTCGGCACCTTCCTGGTCCGCTCGGGCGTGCTCGATTCAATCCACGCCTTCGGCGGCTCGACGCTCGGCGTGCCGTTCGTGATCCTGCTCGGGGTGATGCTCGCCGGCAGCATCTACTTGGTGAGCAGCCGCCGCGAGGCGCTGCGGACCGAGCACCGGCTCGACTCGCTGCTCTCGCGGGAGGCGATCTTCCTCTTCCAGAACCTGGTGCTGGTGGGGATGGTGTTCGTGATCTTCTGGGTCACGATGTTCCCGCTGATCTCGCAAGCGCTGACCGGCACCAAGGTGTCGGTCGGGCCGCCCGCGTTCCGCCCGTTCATCGTCCCGCTCGCGCTGATCCTCGTCGCCCTCGCCGGGATCGGGCCGATCATCGCCTGGCGGCGAGCGACGCTCGCCAACCTGCGGCGCAACTTCAGTTTCCCGGCCGCGCTCGCGCTGATCACGCTCGCGGTGCTGCTGGCGGTGAGCGATGCGGCCAGCCGTCCCTTCTCGCTCGCGATGTTCGTGCTCGGCGCGTTCGTGCTGGCGGGGGTGGCTCAGGAGCTTTACCGGGGAGCCAGCGCACGCCGGGCCATCACCCATGATCCCCTTCCGCTCGCGCTCCTCGGGCTGGTCCGCCGCAACCGCCGTCGCTACGGCGGCTACATCGTCCACGCCGGGATCGCGGTCCTTCTGATCGGCGTCGCGGGCTCCTCCTTCCAGCATTCGAACCAGGTTTCGCTGCGACCCGGGCAGTCGACCTACGTGGACGGGTACCGCTTCACCTACGTGCGTCCGACGGCCTCCGCCACATCGGAGCGGATCGAGCTCGGCGCGGTGCTGAGCGTAAGCAAGGATGGGAGGCACGTCACGACGCTGCACACCGACCAGGGCTTCTATCCCGTCAACAACCCAAGCTACGGCGCGATCGGACGTTTCTTCCAGCCCGGCAACGCCGACACGCAGGTTGGCCTCGACTCCGGCCTGACGCGCAACATCTGGACGGTGGTGAGCCCGCCGCTGTCGAGCATCGAGCCCTACATCGCCCAGGGAGACCGGAGGTTCAACGCGGCGATGATGCAGGCGGCGAAGATGCCGCCGGCGCAGGCGCAACGCTTCCTCGGCGTGCTCTACCAGCTGCGCGACGCGGCGGTGTTTGCGATCATCCGTCACTACGTCTCCCAGCCGGCGCCGGCGACCTTCCTGTTGATCGTCGCGCCGCTGGTGATCTGGCTGTGGATTGGCGCTGCGCTCGCCGCCGTCGGCGGCGTGATCGCGCTACTTCCGCTGCCGGCGCCAGCGCGCCGGCGCGCCTCCGCGCCCTACCCGGTTGGGCTCGTGCGCGAACCGGCGTGAGCGACGACAATGGCCTACGCGGTTGTGCTGATCGTGGCGGTTGCGGTGCTTCTGTTCATCACCGTGCCGCTGCGGCGCAGGCGCGAGGACGTTCGCCCTGAACGCAGGGCACGGGAGCTCGGCGAGGAGCTGCGAGAGCTGGAGGCAGCGCGCGAGGCCAAGTACCGCGAGATCCGCGACGCCGAGCTTGACCACCGCACCGGCAAGCTCTCTGACGCCGACTTCGAGGCGGTCGACTCGGCGCTGCGCGCGGAGGCCGTGGCGATCCTGCACCGGCTGGAGCGGGCACGCGAGCGGCTAGGATCTGGCGAGCAGCCATGATCATCTTCCTCGACATCGTCCAAGTGGTCCTCAGCATCGTGCTGGTGCTGCTGATCCTGATGCACTCGGGTAAGGACGCGGGCCTCTCCGGCGCGTTCGGCGTCGGCACCGGACAGGGACCGTTCGGCGGTGGCTGGAGCGTCGAGCGCAACCTCAACCGCTGGACGATCCTGTTCTCGCTGCTGTTCGTGTTGAACACGCTGGTCCTGATCAAGCTGGGCTGAGCGATCGCGGCGATGAGCCGTCGGCGAATCACCTGCCGGCGAGGGGCCGTCGCGCTCGCGGCGCTGCTGGCGTGCCTGGGCAGCGCGGCCTGCGGCGGCTCGGGCGCCTCAGTTGGCCGCTTCGCCACCACGAGCTCCCACCGCAGGCCGAAAGTGGCGGGGGCGGGGGCCGCGGCCACCACCACCACTCAGCGCAGGATGTCGCCCTCCCGCGCGCAGGTCGCGATCCCGGACGGCGACTGGCCCCAGTTCGGCTACACCGACCAGCGCTCGGATGTCGGCCCAAGCGACACCGGCATCGATGCCGCCAACCTGCCCGAACTACGCCGGCGGACCGTGCGACTGCCCGCGACCGCGGACTCCTCCGCCGTCTACCTGCATGACGTGCGCGTCGAGGGACGCCGCCGCGACGCAATCTTCCTCACCACCAGCTACGGGCGGACGCTCGCGATCGACCCTGCCAGCGGCCGCGTGCTGTGGCAGTTCACGCCCCGTGACATCGGGGCCTACGCGGGCAGCTACCGCTTTACCACCGCCACGCCGACAGTCGACCCCGACCGCCGCTACCTGTACGCCACCAGCCCCGACGGCTACGTGCACAAGCTGGCGGTGGCTACAGGGCGGCCGCTGTGGGCTGCGCGTGTGACCCTCAACCCCCAGCGGGAGAAGCTTGCCTCGCCGCCGTCGATCGCCGGCGGCTGGCTGATCGTGGTGACCGGCGGCTATTACGGCGACACTCCTCCCTACCAGGGGCATGTGGTCGCGATCGATCGCGCAAGCGGCCGGATCGAGGCGGTGTTCAACACGCTCTGCTCCAACCGCCGCGGCCTGATCCGCCCGTCGAGCTGCGCCGCCAGCGACTCCGCTATCTGGGGCCGCGCGGGCGCTGTGATCGAACCCGACGGAAAGATCCTCGTGGCCACCGGCAACGGACCGTTCAACGGCCGCACCGACTGGGGCGACAGCGTGCTCGAGCTATCGCGCTCGCTGCGGCTGGCGCACAACTTCACACCGCGCGATCAGGCGCAGCTGCAGGCTGACGATCTCGACCTCGGCTCCACCTCGCCGGCCCTGCTGCCAGACCCGGGCGGACCGCCGCTGGCGGTCCAGGGCGGCAAGAGCGGCGAGCTTTTGCTGCTCGACCTCGACCGCCTCGACGGCTCGAGCGGGCGGGCCGGGCCCCGAACGGGGGGCCAGCTGCAGACGATCGCCGCTCCCGGGCGGGCCCCGGTGTTCGCGCAGCCAGCCGCCTGGGAGCATGGCGGCCGCAGCTACCTGTTCGTTGCCGACGGCGCCGGCACCGCCTGCTATGAGCTTGGGAGGGACCGAAGGCTGCACGTCGCCTGGGAGGCGGCGATGCCCGGCACGAGCCCGGTCCTCGCCGGGGGGCTGCTCTATGTCTACGACGAGCTTGGGGGGACGCTCGCCGTGCGCAACCCACTGAGCGGCCGGCTGCTCGGCCGCTTGCCGGCTGCCCCCGGCCACTGGAACAGCCCGATCGTCCTCGGCGGAAGGATCATCCTTCCCGTCGGCGGCGGCCCGGGCCGCGAGTCCTCCCCCGGCCTGCTCTACATCTACCACCTGCCCGGGCGCTGACGCGCGCGTGCCCTCGCCGCCGGGCAGGCGCCCGCCCGCGGCGGCGTGGGCATCGCTGCGCGCCTCGGGCCGGCGGCGACGCTCGCCTCTGCCACACTGCGCCGATGGCGGCCGAGGAGCGCGCGCTTGAGAACCTGGTCAAGATCGGCGCGGCCGCGACCGCGCTCGGCGTCAGCATCGACACCCTCCGTCGCTGGGAGCGGGCGGGGCGGATCTCGTTCGTGCGTCGCGGCAGCCAGCGCTACATAGCGTCCGAGCAGCTTGCGCAAATCCTGCGCGAGCGCGGCGCTCGCGGGCTCAGCAGCGCCCGCAACCGGATGGCGGGGACGGTCGTTGCGGTCAAGAAGGATGGGGTGATGGCGCAGATCGAGATGGCGTGCGGCCCCTACCGAATCGTCTCGCTGATGTCGCGCGAGGCGGCCGAGGAGCTCGACCTCAAGCCGGGGGACCAGGCGGTCGCGGTCGTCAAGTCGACCACCGTGATCGTCGAGAAGCACTGAAGCTCGTCGAGAAGCACTGAAGCCGAAGTCCCCGCCAGAAGGTCGGCTGAAGGACGCCGGGGCGCCGTCTACCACCTGCAGCGCGCGAGCTTCAGTCAGCCCCGGCCCCCGCGCGCAGCCGCGCGAGCAGCGCGGCCCGACGCTCCGGCTCGAGTCCCGGCGGCAGCTTCACGGTGATCCTGCTCGCCAGGCCCACGTAGCGCTCACGCAGACGCTCGACGACCTCTTCGGGGGTGCCGACCACGGCGAACTCGCGCACCACCTCCTCCGGGATCGCCTCGCCGAGCCGGCCCCACTCGCCGCGGCGGGTCATCTCGCGCAGTCGCTCCTGCAGCTCCCCCCAGCCGTGCAGCTCAAGCACCGGGCGATATGCTGGCGTCGACCCGTAGAACGCAATCTGACCGCGTACGGCAGCCAGTCCGGCCTCGCGCTCGGCCTCGCTGTCGCCGGCGACCGCGAACACGGGCACGCTGATCTCGAACCCCTCGATCGCGCGGCCGGCGCGAGCGCGCCCCCGCGCGAGCGCCGGCAGCGTCACCTCGCGCAGGTAGCGGGTTGTGTGGAAGCTGTGGCAGATGACCCCATCAGCCACCTCGCCGGCGGTCTCGGTCATCCGCTCGCCAACGGCAGCGAGCAGGATCGGCGGGTTGCCAAACTCGTTCGGGCCGGGGCTGAACAGTGGATTGCTGAGCGTGTGCGTGTAGAACTGGCCCTCGAATGAAAGCGGTTCGCCGCTCGCCCAGCTCTGCCAGATCGCCCGCACTGCGAGGATGAACTCGCGCATCCTCGGCGCGGGGTGGGACCACGGCATCGAGAAGCGGCGGGTGATGTGCGCCTTGATCTGCGAGCCAAGCCCGAGCTGGAACCGCCCGCCGCTGAGCGTCTGCACATCGTTGGCCGCCATCGCCACGGTCATCGGGTTGCGCGCGAACGCGACAGTGATCGCGGTGCCGAGCGCGATCCGCCGGGTGCGCGCACAGGCGGCGGCACAGGCGAGCAGCGCGTCGACTTTCGTCTCCGGCGCCCAGTAGCAGTCGTACCCCTCCCGCTCGGCTTCTGCAGCCTCGGCGGCGGCTGCCGTGACGCTCTCCGGGTAGCCGCCGGCGTCGATCCTGAGTGAGGTTGCGCTCATCGCGCGCACACTAGCCGCTCGCCGTGGAGCGGCGATCGCTTGCCGGCTGGGCGCGCAGCCAGCGCGCCGGCCGCAGCGTCGCCTTCGCACTGGGCTGCCGCGGAAGCTCGCGGGATCGGGCACGCTCAAGGCGACCGCGCGCCCAGCGCAGACAGGGCCGCTCAAGATGCCAGTAGGAGAGCTCGACGAGCGCGATCATGATTGCCCCCAGGACGATCGTGCCCGCCGGGCCTGGATGGTGGCCCGAGAGCAGGCGAAAGGTCTGGCCGGGCAGCAGGTTCCAGATGTACAGGCCGTACGAGATCCGGCCAACATGGCCGATCGGACGCATCGAGAGCAGCCTCGCCAGCCGGCTGCGCGGATTACCCGCGAGCGCCGCGATCAGCGCCGCGGCCGCGAGGGCGGCGAGCGAGAGGCCGTAGGTCTGAAGCTCAGTCCGCCCAACCGCAAACCGCGGCTGCGCGTAGCACCATGCGATCGCTGCCAGGCCGCCCCAGCCCGCAACGGTCGGGACGCGCAGGCGCAGCCGTGCCAACAGCAATGCCGCCAGGCATCCGAACGCAAGCGCGCCAAACCGCGTGAACGGCGAGTAGTAGCCGAACTCGTTCCAGTAGAAGGGGCCGGCGAGGACCACGCGCAGAGCGGTCGCAACCATCGCCGCCAGCGCGGCAAGCGCCGCCGCGCATAGCAGCGGCTCGCGCGCGAGCAAGCGGCGGGGCCGCTCGGTCAAGCGCGGAGCCAACCGGGGCGCGGGGCTGCTTCCGCCTGCGCCAAGCAGCCGGCGGAGCAAAAGCGGCCAGAGCGCATAGAAGTGCTCCTCGACTGATAGCGACCAGGTCCAGCCGAGGTTGCCCATCGCCCCCCAGACGGCCTGCACGATGCTGCTCGCGTACAGCAAGGCCGCGCCGACTGTGAGGGTCAGCCTGTCCGCGCCAAGCTGGCTGGAGAAGATCGCCGTGTAGATCGGCAGCAGCACGAGCAGCGGTGGCAGCAGGCGCGCGGCGCGCCGCAAGTAGAAGCTGCGCAGGTCGATGCGGCCGCTGCGCGCGTGCTCGAGCAACAGGCGCGTTGTGATCAGATAGCCCGAGAGCACGAAGAACACCTGCACGCCAAGGTCGCCGCCGGGCAGCACCGGGGGGACGGCGCCCCAGATGCTCGAGTGGAGCGCCAGCACGCCTGCGATCGCAACCGCACGCACGCCGTCGAGGGCCGGCTGATGGCCCTCGGCAAGCGGCGAGGAAGCTCGATTGGCAGGCGGCGTGCGGGGGCGCTGGACGGCGTGCGCCCGAGCAGGCGTCGCTGTCATCCGCGACGTTTCTAGCCAGCATGGGGTCGAGTGCGCGTAAAGGGTGGAGGCTGCGGGCCGTCATAGGTCTGCGCGCCGACACCGACCGCCGGTGCGCGCGAAGCCTTTGCTGGGCGGTCGGCGCCGGTGCGCGCCTGGCGCCTGCGCACTGGACTTGATCGAGGCGCCTCAGGCGGCGCGCGACTTGCGGGCGCGCGATCGTCTCCGACCGCCACGAGCGGCTCGATCGTCGACCGGCCGAGGCTAGCCGAGGGCGCCGATCGCCGTGAGCAGGCGCTCGGCCAGCGCGGCGCGACAGATCAGCAGGTCGGGGAGGTGCGGGTCGGGCCGGTTGTAGCGCAGTGGGGAGCCGTCGAGCCGCGAGGCGTGCAGTCCGGCGGCAAGGGCGACCGCGGCTGGCGCGGCCGAATCCCACTCGCACTGGCCGCCAGCGTGGAGGTAGGCGTCGACCTCGCCGCGCAGCACCGCTGCGGTCTTGAACCCGGCCGAGCCGAGCGCGATCAGCTCGGCCCCGAGCAGCGCCGCGAGCGGCTGCGCCTGCGCCGGCGGACGGGTGCGGCTGACGGCGATCCGTAGCCGTCGCCCGCCGCCGGCGGCGGCTGGCCGCGGCGCCTCGGGCAGGCTATGGCGGGCCCGCGCCGCGCGGAGCTCATCGCTCGCCCACAGCTCCTCGCGGGCGGGGATCGCGACCGCGCCAGCCACCGGCGCGCCGCGCACGCAGAGCGCCACATGCACGGCGAACTCCTCGCGCCCTTCGCTGTACTCGCGCGTCCCATCGAGCGGATCGACGATCCACACGCGGGCGCTTCTAAGCCGCGCGCGGTCCTCGGCAGCCTCCTCCGAGAGGATCGGATCCAGTGGGCGCTGATGCGCAAGCACCGCACCAAGCAAATCCTGCGAGAGCCGATCGCCGGCGGCGCCGAGCGAGCGACCGTCGAGCAGGTGGCTGGCGCGCAAGGTCATCAACAGCCTGCCCGCGTTGCGCGCCATCGCAGCCGCCAGCCTCTCGTCGTCGCTCACCTTGCGATGCCAGGGTATCCGGCTATGCTGCCAAGGCACCGATGAAGCTGAGCGCGCGCAACCGGATCCCTGCGACGGTGGTCTCGATCAACTCGGGCGAGGCGATCGCCAACGTCGAGCTCGACGCTGGCGGCGTGCGGCTGGTGGCGTCGATCACGGTTGAGGCCGTGCAGGAGCTTGGGCTCACCGCGGGTAGCCGCGTCAGCGCCGTCATCAAGGCCTCCGACGTGATCTTGGCGGTTGAGTAGGGCCGGCGTGGCGAGCGCGCGCGAGGTGCGAAGGGAGCTGGCTGAGCCAGCGCGCCGGCTGCGCGAGGGTATCCCCGATGTGATCGACGCCTACGCGACGATGCAGCGGGCGGCGATGGCCGATGGGGCGCTCTCAGCCAAGGTGAAGGAGCTGATTGCGCTGGCCGTCGCGGCCACCAGGGAGTGCGACGGCTGCATAGCCGCGCATGCGCGCGGCGCCGCCAGGCAGGGGGCCAGCGAGGCCGAGGTCGCCGAGGCGATGGGCGTGGTCGTACTGATGAACGGCGGTCCCGGCACTGTCTGGGGCCCTCGTGCGCTTGCCGCGTACCGCGAGTTCGCCGAAGGCGAGCCACAGGCCTAAGCTGCGCTGATCCCCGGCAAGCTGCCGAGCGAAGCCCGCCCAAGCAGCGGAGCTGAGCTTGCGGAAATCGCTCCCGCCCGGCAGTGGATGATTGCCTGCCCGCCCTCGCGAGCCGGCAGCCACGCGGTTGGGCGCCTCCGGCGCCCGGTGCCGCTGTCGCCTCCGATGCGCCCGAGAGGACTCGAACCTCCACGGACCCTACGGTCCACAAGGCCCTCAACCTTGCGCGTCTACCAATTCCGCCACAGGCGCTAGCGGGAGCCGAGTATAGCCCGCCACGGGTGGTCTCGGCGCTTCTTGAATCCGTCCGCCGCGCGCGCTACAGTGGCGAACAAGTGTTCGAATGATGGCCAATCGCACAAATGCAGGCAGGGAGCTGAGCTTGTCGTGGACTTGACCAAGCGCCAGCAGGAGATCGTCGACTTCATCAAGCGCTATTCGGCCAGGTACGGCTATCCGCCGACCGTGCGCGACATCGGCAGGGCGGTGGGACTCGCGTCGTCCTCGACGGTGCATGCCCACCTCGCGAACCTCGAGAGGATCGGGCTGCTGCGACGCGATCCGAGCAAGCCTCGGACGATCGAGCTGCTCGACCGCGCCGCGGCCGGGGTCCGGGGTCTCGTCAACCGCGGATTGCCGCTTGTGGGGCAGGTGGCGGCGGGGCAGCCCGTGCTGGCCGAAGAGAACATCGAGGATTACGTGCAGACGCCGGCGCTGGTGGGCGGCGATGAGGGGCAGTTCCTGCTGCGCGTCCGGGGCGAATCGATGAGGGACGCGGGCATCCTCGACGGCGACCTGGTGGTCGTCAAGCCGCAGGAGACGGCGGAGGATGGGGATATCGTCGTCGCGCTGGTGGGGGAGGAGGCGACCGTCAAGCGCTTCTTCCGAGAGCGCGACCACGTCCGCCTGCAGCCCGAGAACGAGGAGATGGAGCCGATCCGCAGCAGGGATGTCCGCGTGCTCGGGAAGGTCGTGGGGCTGATGCGGAGCATCCCATGAGCGCTGCGGTGGCGGCGTGGGAATCGCAGCGTGCGCGCGCCAGCGTGTCCGCTCGGGGCCTCATGACCACAGAAGCCGGGCGGATCACAGATCGCGAGCAGCCCGGGCGGGGGGTCGAGCCGCCGGGCGCCCGCGGGCACGGTGTTGAGCCGGCGGGCGCCCGCGGACACGGCGAGGGCGCCCGCGGACACGGCGGGGCCGTCCGCGGACCCGGCACCGAGGATGCGCGCGTCCATCGACACGGTTGCGAGCCCGCGCCCGTCACGACGCCCCCGCGCCCTGATGGGCCCTCGCTTGAGGTGGCGATCAGCGCTGCCTGGCGTGAGCTTCTCGCCGGTCGCACCGCTCGCTGCCCGCTGTGCAGCGGGCCGCTCAAGCCCCGCTACGGCGCCCACGCGACCCCGGTCGGAGGCCGCTGCGTCATCTGCGCTACCACGCTCGAGTGAACGATCCGGCCGCCGCCGGCGCTAAGGCCAAGGCAACGGCCGGTCCAACCTTCGGCGCTGCGGTCATCTATCGATCCCCGTCGGCGCTATCGTTGCCAGTGCAGGCCGAGCAGCCGCGGAGGTGATGAGCCTTCGAGGAAAGTCCGGACACCATAGGGCAGGGTGGTCGGTAACGCCGACCCGGGGAAACCCGCGGGAAAGTGCCACAGAAACGACACCGCCTAAGCCTGGGACCGCTGCAGAGCCCCAGGCCGGCAAGGGTGAAATGGTGCGGTAAGAGCGCACCAGCGTCGCGGTGACGCGGCGGCTGGGCAAACCCCACCCGGTGCTAGGCCAAGCAGGACCGCTCGCAGGTGGCCCGCCAAGGTCCGGGTAGGCCGCGTAGATGGATGGCTGCTCTCGACAGAATCCGGCTTACAGGCCTGCTACGGAAAAAGCCCTGGAAACAGGGCTTTTTCTATGTCATGATGAGGTGGTCGTTCGGACAGGCGCGACCGAGGCGGGTGCGGTCTGTCGGCCTCGTCGGCCAGCACGGGAGAGCTCGCGTACGGGAGGCTCGCCCAGTGCAGCTGGTGGGCTCTTTCAGCCGCGAGCCATCCGTTAGAAGGGCATGTCTTCGTCCGGCGAAGGCGCAAAGCCGCCCGGCGCGGGCGGAGCCTGTGAGCTGAGCGCCTCGCGCTCATCCTGGCGCTCGCCCGCCGCGACCGCGACGATCGCGTACTCGGGCAGGTTCTGGCCCGCTTCGATCTGCTCGAGCTCGCCCTCCTTCGCCTCCAGGTAGTCGCGCAGCGCCTTCTCGAGGCCCTTGCCCTCGCGCAGCAAGGCGACCATCTCGTCGATGGGCACATCCTCATCTAGGCGGGCAACGATCTCGTTCAGCCGGTTGTAGCCCTGCTCAAATGTCACCTGTGAGACCTCGCTCACCGCTTGACCTCCTTCGAGCTTCTGTCCATCTCGTTGACGCTGATGCCGGTGACGGTGCTCGTCGCCGTCCCGTCGGCGAACTCAAGCCTCACCTCCTCGCCGACGGCGAGCGCTGCAGCTGAGCTCCTCGGCCTGCCGTCGGCGCCCCTGACGGCGACGAAGCCGCGACGGCGCCAGTCGCGCGCGTCCATCACCGCGACAGCGCCTTCCAGGCGGTCCCGCGCCCGCTTGAACGTCCGGCGTCCGCGGCGGGCGAGCTCGATTCCGGCCTCCTCGAGCGCGCGTCTGGCCGCTGCGAGCTCACGGCGCGCTTGGCGCCGCTCAAGGCCTGCGCCCGCATGCGCGAGCCGCTCGCGGGTTAGGCAGAGCCCGCCGCGCGCTCGCTCGCGGAGCGCGCGCTGTCGCTCGCCGAGTCCATCCTGCTGCTTGCGCGCGCGCTCCCTCGCCAGCCGCGCCGCCAGCTCGAGCCGCTGTCCCGCAGCGTCCAGCGATGCGGAGCGCGGCATCGCTTGAAGCCCTCCGGCGAGCGCGACCCGGATCCCGTCAAGCCGGTCGTGCAGTCGGCGGTAGAACGCCTGCGCCCGTCCGTTCAGGCGACTGCCGGCGAGCTCGGCGGCAAGCCGGCGCTCTCTTATCCGCTCGCTGCCGCGCAGCCGTCGCCCCGTTGCGATGACCTCGGCGCGCACCGTGCCGAGCCGGCTGCGCGCTCGCTCGACCAGGGCGGCGGCCCCGTCCAGCTGCGCACGGATCTCGGCGGCGCTCGGGACCACGAGCTCGGCTACGCGGCCGGGCACGTCAGCTGCCGCGGCCGCTACGTGATCGCAGTTCGGCCGGTGCCGGGTGTGGCCAATCGAGGTCACGACCGGGGTGCGGCAGGCGAAGATCGCCCGACAGAGCCGCTCGTCGCTGAACGGGTAGAGGGATTCGACACTGCCGCCGCCCCGGCTGAGCACGATCACGTCGACCTCGGGAAGGAGGTCGAGGCAGGCAAGCGCCGCAATCACCTCATCGACGCAGCGGGCGCCCTCGACCGCGGCGCTGACGCAGACGATGTCCGCGGGGGGAAAGCGGTCGCGGATCGCCTTGATCACATCGGCCCGCGCGTGAGCGTCATGACCCGCGATCAGCCCGATCTTGCGTGGAAAGCGCGGCAGGGCAGGCTTTCTTGCCGGATCGCAGAGCCCTTCCGACTGCAGGCGTGCGAGGGTCCTGGCGACGCGGGCGAGCAGCTCGCCCTCGCCGGTGGGACGGAGATCGTCGAGGTGCAGGCTCGTGGTCCCCTTCTTTGCGTAGAAGTTGACCCGGTAGAAGCGTGCCTGCACGAGCATCCCGTTCTCAAGCGGCTGCGCGAGCCGGGCGGAGATCCGCGCCCACTCCGAGCGCCAGATGCAGCAGTCAAGGTTGGCTGCGGAATCGGCCAGGGTGAGATAGGCGTGGCCGCTGCGCGCAACCTGAAAGTCCCGTACCTCGCCCTCGACCCAGCCGGGGTCGACGATCCCGAGCGCGCGGTTGATCGCGGCTGCCAGCTCGGTGGGGGAGAGGGCGGACTGGGGCGCTGAGGTGCGGATCCTCACGGCCGACGACCATAGAAGAGGGGGCGGACGTTGCAGCGGGTGTAGGCTTCTCCCAGCCGCAGCGAGGAGCGTCCATGCACAGCCCGTGGGTTGGTGTCGATCTCGGGGTCGACCAGGTCGCCTGGGCCCGCATCCTACGCTCCGCCCACGAGATGATGCTGTCGGGACGGGGCGCCTCCCCGGTGCTGCGCGAGCCGATCGTGCGCTCCTGGACGCGCTGTCTCAAGAGCGGCGTCGACCCGGAGCGCCCCGCGCCGCGCATCCTCGGCGAGGCGGAGGCGCAGCGGCGCCTCGACGCGCATCCGCTCGCGGCGGTTGTGCCGCTGCTCTTAGAGCTCCTCGGGGAGGTGGCCCAGGACGCCCGCCACCTAGCGGTGCTCTGCGATGCTGATGGTCTGCTGCTGTGGGCGGGAGGCCACCCCGGCATGGTGGAGGCGGCGATAAAGCCGCAGCTGCTGCCAGGTTGCCTCTGCGGCGAGCCGGAGATTGGCACCAACGCGATCGGCACCGCGCTTGCGCTGGAGCATCCGCTGCAGGTCTTCTCGGCTGAGCACTTCAGTCGCCTACTGCACGGCTGGACGACCACGGCTGCGCCGATTCACGATCCCGAGACGGGCCGGCTGCTCGGAGCAATCGGACTGGCGTGCTCCTTCCGCCGCGCGCACCCGCACACCCTGGCGTTGGTGGCGGCCACGGCGCGCTTGGCCGAAGGCCGGCTCGGCGAGGCCCAGGTCAAACACCACCGCCGGCTCCTGGCGAGCTACCTCGATCTCGTGGCGCGCTCGCGCCCGGGACGAAGCGCGCTCGTGACGCGGACCGGACGAGTGCTCGCGGCCACGCCGTGGGGCTGGCTTGGGGAGCACCTCGAGCTGCCCGCGACCACGGGCACGGTGACGGTCGCCGGTGGCCTGCGGTTGGCGATCGAGCCGTTCGGGCCGGAGGCGAGCATCGTCTGGGACGCGGCTGCGCAAAGCGGGCCGCCGCGACCACGCCTCGACGTGCGGGCGCTCGGCCGGGAGCACGCAGAGGTCGAGATCCTCGGTCGCCGCCTCGTGCTCGGCCGCCGCCAGAGCGAGCTGCTTGTGCTCCTTGCGCTTCATCCGCGGGGGATGACCGGCGAGGAGCTGACTCGGGTGATGTACGGCGTCGGTGGCAGTGAGGTTACCGTGCGCGCTGAGGTCGCACGGCTGCGCCGGCAGCTTGGCGACATCGTCGCATCACAGCCCTACCGGCTCATCGCCGACGTGCGCGCCGACTTCCTCGAGGTTGAGTGGCTCGCGCGGCGGGGGGCGCTGGCGGCCGCCCGGGACGCGTACGGCGGGCCGCTGCTGCCGAGCTCCGACCTGCCCGCGATCGCAGCTGCGCGGGAGCGGCTCGAACGGATCTGCCCGCGCCCTGCATGGCGCTCTGCGGAGAGGCGGGCTGCAACCCCGCTGCAACGCTCGCGCCACGCGTAAACACCCCTTCCCCGCCGGTGGCATGCTCGACTGTTGCAACCACGGCGACCAAGGAGAGATCTCGATGGCAATCGACTTCACACTGAGCGACGAGCAGCGCGAGCTGCAGGCGAACACGCGCGAGTTCGCGGAGAACGTGCTCAGGCCGATCGTGCGCGAAGCCGATGCTGAGCCCGATCCCCTACGTGGCTTTCAGCGCACCAAGGAGGCGTATGTCGCTGCCTACAAGGAGGGGATCGCCTTCTGCATGCTGCCCCGCGAGTACGGTGGCGGCGGCCTCACCAACGTCGAGATGATCATCGCGGCCGAGGAGATCTGCGCCGTCGATCCCGGCTTCGCATGCACGATCCTGGTCAATGGCCTTGGCCTCCTCCCGGTGTGGTACTGGGGTAGCGACGAGCAGAAGAACCGCTACCTGCGTGCCGCGACATCCGACCCGACGGGCGAGTACATCGTTGGCTACGCGGTGTCGGAGCCGGCTGGCGCGCCGGGCGGGACCGCCAACTTCGACGCGCCGCTACCCCATCCGGTGGGGATCGGGGTGACCGCCATCCGCGACGGCGACGAATACGTGCTCAACGGCCGCAAGTACTGGCCTTGCAACGTGACGGGCTGGGATGGACAGGGCGCGAACACAAGCCTCGTCGTGGTCCGCACCGACCCCCAGAAGGGCGGCACCGAGGGGCTCTCGGCGATCATGGTCGACCGCGGCACGCCGGGAGTCAGCTACAAGCTGATCGACAAGATGGCGCATCGGCTGACGCCGAACGCGGAGATCGTGTTCGACAACGCCCGCGTTCCGGCCGCCAACCTCGTGGAGGGCACCGAGGGCAACGGCGACCTGCTGATCAACCGCAACTTCGCGTGGTCAGGCCCGGTCGCCGGGATCGCGGCGGTTGGAGTGGCGCGCGCGGCGTACGAGACGGCACTCGACTGGGCGAAGACTTACACGAGCGGCGGCCCGCGGCCGATCATCCACTACCAGTACCCGGGCTACGTTCTCGGTGACGTCGCGGCCAAGATCGAGATGGCCAGGTACTTCTGCTGGAAGACGGCCCACTACCTCGATCGCCATGACTATCACGGCGAGCTGATCGGCGCCATGTGCAAGATCCAGTGCACGGAGATGATGATCGACTGCGTGTACAAGTGCATGCAGGTGGTCGGTGTCAACAGCCTCGACCGGCAGCACATGTTCGAGAAGTACCTGCGTGAGGCGGCCGTCCTCCCCGTCTACGATGCAGGCAACTTCGGGATGCAGCGTCGCCGCGTGCACGGGGTGATGGCCGATCCGTCATTCAACCCGCGTGCGCTGATGGACGACGAGCCAGTCGAGTTCACCAAGGCGATGGAGACGATCGACACGGTCCCCGGGCCCGATGGGCGCTCGGCGCAGGTGGCGCCGGTCGCTTAGCGCAGATGGCGCCGGTCTCCTAGCCGTTCCCGCCCGCCACTCGTCGCAGCCGCTCGCCATCGAGGCGGTGCAGCAGCCAGCGGTCGAGGACTTCGGCGCCGAGGCGTCGGTAGAAGCGCAGCGCCGGCTCGTTCCAGTCGAGCGCCGCCCACTCAAGCCGGGTGCAGCCGCGCTCGAGCGCGAGCGCGGCGATGCGGCGCACAAGCGCTTCGCCGACGCCGGCGCGCCGGTGCTCGGGCAGCACGTAGATGTCCTCAAGCCACAGCCCCGGTGCGCACTCCCAGGTGGAGAAGGTGCCGTGGAAGAGCGCGAAGCCCGCGACCTCGCCCCGGCTCTCGGCGAGCAGCGCCTCGGCTGCGGGGCGCTCGCCGAACAGCGCCTGCGCGAGCATCGCCGGCGTGCCGGTGACCGCGTCGGGCGCCCGCTCGTATTCAGCCAAGGCGACGATCAGCCGGTGCAGCAGCGGAACGTCGGCGCGCGTTGCGGGGCGGATCGCAACCGCCGGGCGGCTTGCCCCGTCGCTCATGCGCCGGTGAAGCGAGGCGGACGCTTCTGCGCAAACGCCGACAGCCCCTCGGCGAAGTCACGCGAGGCCACCCGCTCCTGCTGCAGGCGGGCCTCGAGCTCGAGCTGGTCGGCGAGACGCTCGTAGACGGCGGCGTTGATCGCCCGCTTGATCGCCGCCAACGATCCGGGTGGGCCGGCCGCCAGCCGCGCGGCCAGCTCGCCGGCACGCCGCAGGAGTTGGTCGGGCGCGACCACCTCGTTGACCAGGCCCCACTCGAGCGCGCGCGAAGCGGGCAGACGCTCGCCGAGATAGGCAAGCTCGAACGCTCGCGCGTGACCGAGCAGCGCCGGCAGCAGGATCGACGCACCGCCATCCAGCCCGAGACCGACGTTCACAAACGCAAGCAAAAAGTACGCGTCAGTCGAGGCGATCGCCATGTCGCACGCCAGCGCCAGCGAGCAGCCCACCCCGACCGCTGCCCCGTTGACCGCGGCCACCACGGGCTTGGGCATCGTCCGGATGCGCAGGATCAGCGGGTTGTACACCTCGCGCAGCACGCGACCCACGTCGAGCAGGCCATCGGCCCCCTGCTTCAGGTCGGCGCCGGCTGAAAAGGCGCGGCCCGTGCCCGTGATCACGACCGCGCGCACCTCGGGCTCGGCCTCGAACGCGGCAAGCGCAGCAAGCGCCTCCTCGCCCAGCTTGACGGTCCAGGCATTGAGCGCCTCCGGGCGGTTGAGCGTAAGCCAGCCGACTCGACCCTCGGCTCGGGCCACGATCGTCTCAAGCGCGAGGCTGCGCACGCGGCGACGATAGCGCCTGCCCGATACGGGATTAGGTCCCGGGCGATCGGCCCGCTGCCGCGCACCCTAACCGCACCCATCGCGCGTCTCGGCGCGGCAGCCCAGAACGCGCTCGAGATCGCCCGCTTTGGCGGGCTCACCGCCGATCGTCGGTCCTCGCCGTAGGCGGTTCGCACCGAGCGGCGGGTCTACCGCCTGCGCCGCTACTTCCCCGAGCGCGCTCCGGCCACCGCGCCCCCGCCTTGCTGGTGCCGCCGCTGATGCTCGCTTGCGAGATCTACGATGTCTCCCGCGCCACAAGCGCTGTGCGCACGCTGCACGATCACGGCGCCGAACCCGTGGGTGGTCGACTTCGGCGCCCCCCGAGCGCGAGCGGGGCGGGCTCGAGCGCACGCTCGCCGACCATGTGCTGGCTGGCTCGGATGCGGTCGAGCGCGTTCGCGCCGCCACCGGATGGACGCCTGCATCGCCGGCTACTTGCAGGGCGGGATGTTCTGCTATCAGGCCGCCGCCTACCGCCGCGAGGAGGGGATCGAGTCGGTCGTGGCGTTCGGCAGCCCCGTCGACACCCATGCCGGGATGCCGTTCGGCCTGCCCGAGCGGCTCGCGGGAAGCGCAGCCGGGCTGCTGGGCGGTCACGCCGCTGTACCACCCGTCGGCCCTGATGATGAGCGTGGGGCGGGGCGATCGCGGGCGGCCCGCGGCTGGCGCTGGCCAGACGCTTTGAGCCGGCCACGTTCTGGGAGGAGGTGCGCCGCTACGGCGTAACCGTAGCCTCCTATACCTGGACGATGCTGGGCGAGCTGGTCGAGGCGCCGGCGCATCCGGGCGAGCGCTACCACCCGGTGCGGCTGTTCATCGGGTCGGGGATGCCGCGCGGCCTGTGGAGGCGGGTGCTGCGGCGCTTCCGCCCGGCGCAGGTGCTGGAGTTCTACGCCTCGACCGAGGCGGGGGCGATCCTCGTCAACCTCGCCGGCGTCAAGGTTGGGGCGATGGGCAGGCCGCTACCCGGCTCGGCCGAGGTGCGGCTCGCAGCCTTCGACCTCGAGCGCGGCGGGCTCGAGCTGCGCACGGACGGGTTTGCGCGCGAGTGTCGGGCAGAGGAGGTGGGGATGCTGATGGCCCGCGCCGCACTCGCGGAGCACACCACCACGATCCCGCTGCGCGGGGTGTTCGAGCGCGATGACGCGTGGCTGATGACGGGCGATCTGTTCCGCCGCGAGCGGGATGGGGACTACTGGCGCGTCGGCCACCTCGGGGAGGTGATCCGCACCGGCGCAGGGCCCGTGCTCCCAGGGCCGATCCGGGACGCGCTCGGCGAGCTGGACGCAGTCGAGTTGGCGGTCGCCTACGGCGTCAGGCCGGACCGCTCAGACCACGAGGTTCCGCTCGCGGCGGTGACGCTGCGGGCCGGCCGGCAGCTGACCGCCGCCGAGGTCACTGGGGCGCTCGCGCCGCTCCCGGCCGAGGGTCGCCCCACGGTGGTGCTGATCGTCGATGAGATCCCGCTGACGACGTAGTACCGACCGCTGACCGCGCCCCTGCGCGCCGCCGGCCTGCCCGCCGCCGGCGCGCCCGCGCACGGCTTCCAGCTCGACGCGCGCGGGCCCTACCGGCCACTTGGCGCAAGGCGACGGCGAGCGGGGCGCCCGGCGTAGGCGCAGCCGGAGCGGCTAGGCTCGCCGGTGTGAGCATCGAGCTGCAGCCCGAGCCTGCGCTTCGGAGTGAGGGGGAGCCTCGGCTGCCACCGCGCCCGGCGCTGTCGCGACTGATGATGGCGACCGGCTTCGTGCTCAAGCCGGCGCAGTTCTTCGAAGCCTGCCAGGCGAGCGTCGGGGAGTACTTCACGCTCAGACCCTCGCCCGGGCGTGTGCTGGTGGTGACCTCCGACCCGGAGGCGGTGCGCGCGGTGTTCACCGGCGACCCGGCGAAGCTCCTGGCGGGCCGGGCGAACGCGATCCTCGCGCCGTTGGTCGGCTCGCGCTCGGTCCTGCTGCTCGACGGTGCCGAGCATCTGCGCGAGCGGCGACGACTGCTGGCGCCCTTCCACGGTGAGCGCCTGCAGCGCACGCGGCGCGCGATCGCCGAGATCGCGCGCTGGCACATCGCGGGCTGGCCGCGCGGGCGGCGCTTTCCGGCGCTCGAGAGCATGCAGGCGATCACGCTTGAGGTGATCATGCGCGTGGTCTTCGGCGTCGAGGATCAGCGGCGGCGCGAGCGGCTGGCGCGAGCGCTGCGGCGCCAGCTCGATCTGCTCTCGAGCCGCGCGGCGACGCTCGGGCTGTCGCTCACCGCCGGGCCGGCGGGACCCGGGCGGGGCGGCTTGTGGGAGCTGCTGTTCGGCGCCCGCCGGCAGGCCGACCGGCTCATCTACGAGCAGCTCGAGCTACGCCGCCGTGGGCACGGCGCCTCCGCCGACGTGCTCGGCTGGCTGCTCGATGCTCGCGACGAGCGGGGCCGGCCGCCCACCGACGAGCAGCTGCGCGACCAGCTGATGACGTTGCTCGTCGCCGGCCACGAGACGACCGCGACCGCGCTGGCCTGGACGCTCGAGCGGCTCACGCGCGAGCGCGATGTGCTCGAGCGGCTCTACGCGGATCCAAGCGATGAGCGCTACATCGACGCGGTCGTGAGAGAGGCGCTGCGGCTGCGCCCGGTGCTGCCGGCCGTGGCGCGCCAGCTCGCCTGTCCGATGCGGTTCGGCCCGTGGCTGTTGCCAGCCGGGGTGCAGATTGCGCCCTCGATCTACCTTCTGCACCGACGGGCGGACCTCTACCCGGAGCCGCAGCGCTTTCTTCCCGAGCGCTTCCTGGAGCGCCCGCCCGGGACCTACGAGTGGATCCCGTTCGGCGGCGGCGTGCGCCGCTGCCTCGGCGCAAGCTTTGCGCTCTTGGAGATGAGGACCGTGCTCGCTGAGGTGGTCCGCTCGGTGCGGCTGCTGCCAGCCCGCGCCGGCGCCGAGCGGGTGCGCCGTCGCGGGATCACGTTCGCCCCGGCGCGTGGGGGCCTGATCGCGGTGCGGTGACCCGGGCGCCGCGCGCCCCGCCCGCGCGAGCTAGCCTCCGGGTGGCGATGGAGAGCGAGACGAAGCTTGCGCGCGGGACCCCGCCGCCGCTTGACCGCGCCACGATCCACCCCTACGAGCAGGGCGTGCCGGGACCGTTCTTCTACCAGCGTTATGCGCACCCGGTGGGCACGGAGGCCGAGCGCCGGCTGGCCGAGCTTGAGGGCGGGCCGGTGCTGCTGTTCCCCTCCGGCGCAGGGGCGACCAGCGCGCTGCTGCTCGCGCTGCTCGAGCCCGGCGCGCGGGTGGCCGTCGCCGAGGGCGGCTACTGGGGCACGGTGGGGCTGATCGGGGGCGAGCTCTCCCGCTGGGGCCTCGAGCTGATCCCCTTCGACCAGGTCGGGCCGCCGCCACCGGCCGAGCTCATCTGGCTGGAACCGTGCGCGAACCCGATGCTGAGCTTCCCGGATCTGGAGGCTGCGGTTGAGCAGGCGCACCGGATGGGCGCGCGCGTGGTTGTCGATAACACCGTGCTCAGCCCGGCGCTCCTGCGACCGCTTGAGCACGGCGCCGACTTCGTCCTGCACAGCGCGTCGAAGATCCTCTCCGGCCACCACGACGCTCTGCTCGGCGCGGTGGCGTGCGCGCGCGCCGAGGATCACGAGCGCCTTGGCGCGTTTCGCGCCGCCAGCGGGATCGTGGCCGCGCCGGATCCGGCATGGCTGCTGCTGCGCGGCCTGAAGACGCTCGCGCTCAGGGCGGAGCGCCAGTCCCAGAGCGCGCTCGAGCTGGCGCGTCGCCTCGCCGAGCACCCCGCCGTCGAACGCGTCCGCTACCCGGGGCTGGGCGATCCGGTGGCGGCCCGCTACGTGCGCGCCTTCGGGCCGCTTCTATCGTTCGATCTCGCCGATGGCGAGCGGGCAGCGCGACTCGAGCGCTCGCTCCAGCTGATCGAGAACGCAACCAGCCTCGGTGGCGTCGCCTCCACGCTCGAGGCCCGCTCCCGGTGGGAGCCGGGACGGGTGCCGGCCGGCCTGGTGCGGCTGAGCGTCGGGCTCGAGGCGGTCGAGGACCTGTGGGCCGATCTGCGCCAGGCGCTCGAGCGCTGAGGCGGGGGCCGGCCGAGAGCGCGCTCGCGAGCTACGCGCGACCGATATGGAGGTCAGCCTCCGGGTTCCCCTGGAAGCGCGGCGCGGGCAGGGGCAGGTGCGCCCGCACGCTGCGGCGGTCCGCCGGGGGGAGCTCAGGCGCTGAGGACAGCGCCTGATTCGTAGAGCTTGATCACCCGCACCGTGCCGGGCGGCGCCGCGCGCAGGCAGAGCTCGCAGAGCACGCACTCGTCCAGGTTCTCCTCGACGATCTCGATCCCCCGCTCGGTCGCGGCGAAGATGTCGACCGGGCAGATCTCCGCCAGCTTGCGGGCGAGCTCGCGATCGGAGGCGATCGAGGGATCGACCTGGACGTCGATGAACAGCCGGTGCAGGGGGTCGTCGTGCTTGGGCTGGTCGCGTGGTGCCTCGGTCCGGTCGCTCACGCCCTCACCCCAAGTCGCTCCTTGATCAGCCCCGGGATCTGCGAGATCTCCTCGGCGACGGTGATACCCGCCTCCTCCAGCCGCGCGATCTTCTCCGCGGCCGTGTCGGCTCGGCCCTCGACGATCGTGCCGGCATGGCCGAAGCTCATCCCGGGCATCTCGTCCATGAAGCGGCCGGCCATGAACGCGACAATCGGCAGCGGACAGGAGGTCTCGATCACGTACCGCGCGAGCTCCGCCTCCATCCGTCCGCCCGGCTCGGTGTAGATCACAATCGCCTGGGTCTGCTCGTCGGCTTCGAACAGCGGCATCAGCTCCGCGTAGCTCGTGCCGATGATCGCGTCGCCGCCGATCGAGACCGCGGTCGACTGGCCGAGGCCGGCAGCCGTCAGCGTCGAGGACATCTCGGTCGTCATCCCGCCGGAGCGCGAGATCACCCCCACGGGCCCGGGGGTGTAGGACTTCGCGGCGTCCCGCGCGGGCCCGCCGATGCCGCCCATCTTGACGACATCGGGAACGATGATCCCAAGGCAGTTGGGGCCGATGATGCGCGCGCCTCGCTGCTCGGCCACCTCGATCATCTCCGCGACGTCCCGGCGCGGGATCCGCTCGGTGACGATCACCACGAGGCGAATGCCGTTCTCCAGCGCCTCGAGCACCGCGTCCTTGGTGAAGGCCGGCGGGACCGTGACGACCGAGCCGTCGACCGGTGCGCCGTGGTGCTCGATCGCCTGCGCCACCGTGTCGAACACGGGCACGCCGTGTACCTCCCGTCCCCGGCGGCCAGGGGTGACACCGCCGACGACCTTCGCGCCCTTGCCGTAGTCAAGGCACTCGCGCGTGAGGTTGACCGCCTCACGGCCTGTGATCCCCTGCACGATGAAGGTTGTGTCCTGATCGATCAGGATGCTCACGCCGCCGCGCTCCCCAGCTGCCCCACCTTCTCGACCGCGCGTCGCGCCGCCTCGTGCAGGGAGACGCTGCGGTCGGCGTACTCGACGCCGTAGCGCTCGAGGATCTTGTAGCCCTCCTCCTCCCAGGCTCCGGGGATGCGGAAGATTGCGATCTTCTCCGCCGGCTCGTACCCGAGCTCCAAGCACGCCTTGATCACACCGCGCGCGACGATATCGACGCGGGTGTTCGAGACGATCGACATCATCACCGCGATCCGCTCGACGCCTGGCTTTTGCAGCACCAGCTTGGCCAGCCCACAGGCTTTGCGCACCGACGGGTTGCCGCCGATCTCGCAGTAGTTGGCCGGCTTGCCGCCGTGGGCGCGCACGGCGTCGAACAAGGTCAGCGAGCCGCCCCCCGCGCCGATCACCAGCCCGAGGTTGCCGTCGAACTCGGTGACGTTGCCGGCCACCCCACGGTGGTCCTGGGCGTCGACCTCCTCGCCGGCGAGCTCGAACGGCGTCGGCTCACGGGCCTGACGGGTCTCCTCATCGCCCACGCCGAGCTCGTGCAAAAGCATCCGCTGGCGGGGCCGCGCCTCGTTCTCAACCTCCATGTGCGCGTCGAGCGCCACAAACGAGCCGTCGGCCAGCTCAGCGAGCGGATTGATCTCCGCGAGCGTCAGGTCGTAGCGCAGGAACAGGCGAGCGAGGCGCGAGACGATCGGCGCAAGCCGGGTCAGCGCCTGCCCCGTGATGCCCAGTGAGGAGACAAGCTGCCGAGCCTGCCAGTCCTCAAACGGAGCGCGCGTTGAGAAGTGCATGCGGGCGACGTGCTCGGGATGGGCCTCGGCGACCTCCTCGATGTCGATCCCGCCCATGTCTGAGAACAGCAGCACGGGGCGCTTGCGGATCCCATCCCACACCGCCCCCGCGTAGTACTCGCGCCTGACCTCGGCGCGCGAGTCGATCAGCACGCCGCGCGGCAAATGGCCGCCGATCTCGAGCTCGAGCACCTGGCCAGCCTTCGCCTCTGCCTCCGCCGGGGTCTGTGCGAACTGCACGCCGCCAGCCTTCATCCGCCCACCGGAGAGCACCTGGGACTTGATCACCACCGGTCCGCCGATCTGCTCGGCGATCTCCCGCGCGTCCTGGACCGAGCGCGCAAAGCCATGCTTGGTGACCGGGATCCCGGCTTTGGCAAGGATCTCGCGCGACTCGTACTCGTAGAAGCGCATTGGGTCGCGGCAGCGTAGCGAACATTGCGCTAACTCGCGTGCGCCGCCAGGCCGTAGGCGGCCGCAAGCTGCGGATCGCGCCGCGCGAGCAGCTCAGCCAGCTGGACCATCACCTGGCACTGCTTCCAGGTGGCGTCGTCCTGCATCTTGCCGTCGATCATGTGCACCCCGCGCCCATCGGGGATCGCCTCGATCACCCTGCGCGCGAAGCGCACCTCCTCCGGGTCGGGGCTGAAGACGCGCTTGGCGATCTCGATCTGCGCCGGGTGAAGCGACCACGCGCCGACGCAGCCGAGCAGGAAGGCGGCGCGAAACTGGGTCTCGCAGCCCCGCGTGTCGCGGATGTCGCCGTAGGGACCGTAGAAGGGGAGGATGCCGGCCGAGGTGCAGGCGTCGACCATGCGGGCGAGCGAGTAGTGCCAGGGGTCCTGCTGGGCGCTCGCACGGGGGGCGTCCGGGTGCTCGGGGTCGGGATCCTCGATCACCCGGTAGCCGGGGTGCCCGCCGCCGACCCGGGTCGTCTTCATGCGGCGCGAGGCCGCAAGGTCGGCGGGGCCGAAGCTCATCCCCTGCATCCGCGGGCTGGCGGTGGCGATCTGCTCGAGGTTGACGACGCCGAGGCTCGTCTCGAGGATCGCGTGCACGAGGATCGGTCGCTTCAGCCCGGCCTTCGCCTCGAGCTGCGCGAGCAGCCGATCGACGTAGTGGATGTCCCACGGACCCTCGACCTTCGGGACCATGATCACCTCGAGCCGCTCGCCGATCTCAGCGACGAGCGTGGTCAGGTCGTCGAGCGCCCACGGCGACTCGAGGCTGTTGATCCGCGCCCACAGCTGCGTCTCGCCCAGCTCCATCTCCCTCCCAACCTTGATGAGCCCGGCGCGCGCGGCCTCCTTGCGCTCGACCGGGACTGCATCCTCGAGGTTGCCGAGCAGAATGTCGACGGTCGGAGCGATCTCCGGCACCTTCGCGACCATCTTCTCGTTGGAGAAGTCGAGGAAGTGGATCATTCGGCTGGGCTTGAACGGGATCTCCCGCAACGGGGCGGGTGCGCCGATCGCCAAGGGCTTGAAGAAATCGCGGGGGTTTCGCACGGGTCGCGGTCTCCTTGCTGTTCGGGGTCAGGGAAAGCTAGCGGGGAGCGCGGCCCCTCCTAGCGGGTCTGGCATTCTGCTTTGCCCCTTTCCTCGAATCGAACATCAGGAGGTGCACCGATGCCCGGAGTCGAGACCGATCAGGCCGCGCGCGAGGCCAGCGGCGCCCATCCCTACGGTCGCTACCTGGAGGAGTTCGAAGTCGGCGCCGTCTACAAGCACTGGCCGGCCAAGACCGTCACCGAGGCCGATGATCACCTCTTCTGCCTGCTGACGATGAACCACCACCCGCTGCACATCAACGACGTCTACGCGGCGCGCTCGCAGCAGGGTCGCAACGTCGTCGTCGGCCCGCTCGTGTACTCGCTCGCCCTGGGGATGTCCGTCTCGGACATCAGCGGCAAGGCGATCGCCAACCTGGCGACAGAGGAGCTCAACCATCCAGCCCCGGTCTTCCACGGCGACACCCTGTTCTGCGAGTCGGAGGTGCTCGAGGTGAAGCCGTCGCGCTCTAAGCCGGATCGCGGCACCGTTCGCGTCCACACCAGGGTGTTCAACCAGGATGGGGTGCTGGTCGCCGACTTCAAGCGGGTCGTGCTCGTGCCGCGGCGCGAGCCCGCGGCCGCTACGGCGTAGGCTGGCGCTGGGCCCCCGAGCGTCTGTTCGGGTACCTTTGCCAGCCATCGGGCGGGTCGTCGCGCCCTCTGGCAGCCGGCGACCCGCCGCCGATCCCAGCCACACGGGTAGGCTAGCTGGGCGATTCGAACACCAAGGAGTGCGTGATAGCTCATGTCCCACACCACACCACGCCACCACGTCCGGACCAACCATGCGCGATTGAAGGGGTGGGTGGAGGAGGTAGCAGCGCTGACGCAGCCGGAGGAGATCCACTGGTGCGACGGGACCGCGGAGGAGTACGACCAGCTCGCGCAAACGCTGGTCGAGGGCGGGACCTTCCAGAAGCTCGCCGAGGCTAAGCGCCCGAACTCGTATCTGGCGCTGTCGGATCCTGGCGACGTCGCGCGCGTGGAGGATCGCACCTTCATCTGCTCGCAGCGGGAGGCGGACGCGGGGCCGACGAACAACTGGCGCGACCCGCAGGAGATGCGCGCTCTGCTCCGCGAGCTGTTTGACGGCGCGATGCGCGGTCGCACGATGTACGTGGTGCCGTTCTCGATGGGCCCGATCGGCTCGCGGATCTCGCACCTCGGCGTGCAGCTGACCGATTCGGCGTATGTAGCGGTGTCGATGCGGATCATGGCCCGGATGGGCCAGGCGGCGCTCGATGCCCTCGGCACCGATGGGCAGTTCGTGCCCTGCCTTCACTCGGTTGGGGCGCCGCTTGCGCCCGGCCAGCAGGACGTCCCCTGGCCGTGCAACCCCGACAACAAGTACATCGTGCACTTCCCCGAGACCCGCGAGATCTGGTCCTACGGATCTGGATACGGCGGCAACGCGCTGCTCGGCAAGAAGTGCTTCGCGCTGCGGATCGCCTCGGTGATGGCCCGCGACGAGGGCTGGCTTGCCGAGCACATGCTGATCCTCAAGCTGACCTCCCCGGAGGGGACCTCGAAGTACATCGCCGGCGCGTTCCCGAGCGCCTGCGGCAAGACGAACCTTGCGATGCTGATCCCGACGCTACCGGGCTGGCGCGTGGAGACGATCGGCGATGACATCGCCTGGATGAAGTTCGGGCCCGACGGGCGGCTCTACGCGGTCAACCCGGAGTACGGCTTCTTCGGCGTAGCCCCGGGCACTGGCGCCCGCACCAACCCGAACGCGATCGACATGCTCGGGCGCAACGCGATTTTCACCAACTGCGCGCTGACCGACGACGGCGACGTCTGGTGGGAGGGTCTGACCGGCGAGCCACCCGCGCATGCGATCGACTGGCGGGGCAACGACTGGACGCCGGCGTCAGGGAGCCCGGCTGCCCATCCGAACGCGCGCTTCACCGTGCCCGCCGCGCAGTGCCCGTCGATCGCGCCCGAGTGGGAGGATCCGCAGGGCGTGCCGATCGACGCGATCATGTTCGGCGGCAGGCGCTCGGCCGTCGCGCCGCTGGTGCTGGAGGCGCGCGACTGGGAGCATGGGGTTTTCCTGGGGGCGACGATGGCCTCCGAGAAGACCGCCGCGGCGACCGGCAAGGTGGGAGAGCTGCGCTTCGACCCGATGGCGATGCTGCCGTTCTGCGGCTACCACATGGGCGACTACTTCGCCCACTGGCTGCGGATCGGCAGACGCGAGGGCGCGCGGCTGCCGAAGATCTTCTGCGTCAACTGGTTCCGCAAGGGCGCCGACGGCCGCTTCCTGTGGCCCGGCTTCGGCGAGAACTCGCGCGTGCTCGCGTGGATGTTCGGCCGTTGCGAGGGCACCGCCAAGGCGCGCGAGAGCGAGATCGGCCTGCTGCCGCCCCTTGGCGAGGGCGGCATCGAGCGCGCGGACCTCGATATCTCGGAGGAGGCGATGCGCGAGCTGCTGTCGGTCGATCTCGACGGCTGGCGTGCGCAGATGCCGCAGATCCGCGCTCACCTGGCGCGCTTCGGCGAGCGGCTGCCGGCCGAGCTGCACGCGCAGCTGGAGGCGCTCGAGCGGCGGCTCGGCGGCTAGCGGCGCCCCACGATCCACCAGCGCCTGACGCGTTAGGGTCGCGCCCGTCGCCCCCGCTGACGCGAGGCGGCGCGCGGGCGCGACCGGGCCGCCCTAAGCTCACCGTCGATGGCGCTGCCGTTCCTGCCCTCTGACGCGGCCATGCTCTGCCTGCAGGCTGGGTGCGTGGCCGCGCCGGGCGTCAGGCCTCAGATCGACTGGCTCGGCCGCCTGCGCGGCCGGGGGTGGGCGGCGGTGCCGGCCGCCTCGATTATCGCGGTGATCTTCCTGATCCGCTTCGCGTCCGCCAGCGCCACCGGGCTCACGTACCTGGCGCTGGTGGCGGTGCCACCGCTCGCGGCGCTCGCGCTCGGCTGGGCCGTCCACGGCGCCAAGCGCTGGGCCGCGCTTGCGACAGTACCCCTCTTTCTCGGCGCGTGGCGGCTGCAGGGGTCCCTGCTGGGGGAGGCGTGCGGCGATCTGCTGGTCGCGCTCAGTTGCGTGACGCTGGGGGTGCTGCTCGCAGCGGTGGCGCCGCGCCGGTGGCTGAAGCTGGGGATCTTGGCGATGGCCGCCGGCGACACGTGGCTGGTCGTCTCCGACCTGCTGCAGGCGCCCAACGCGACACTCGTGCTCGCCCACCCCGCGGCGGGCTTGCCGCGGTTGCAGAGCGAGCTGTTTGGGAGCGTCTCGATGGGCTACGGCGATCTGTTCGTGGCGGCCCTGCTGGGCGCGCTGCTCGTCCGCGAGAGCCGGCGCCAGGCGCCGGCGGCGCTGTTGACGCTGCTGCTGGCAAGCGCGTTTGACCTGCTCTTCATCGTCGTCGACGAGCTGCCCGCAACGGTGCCGGTGGCGTTGGCGCTGGCGGCGATCGAGGGATGGGCGTGGGCGCGTCGACGGCGCGCCGTCAGTGCCCGGCGCCGTCGCTTGCGGCCGGCGGCCGCGCCTCCTCGGCGAGCGACGTGATCGCAAGCGCCCCGCGCGCGGCATCCTGCAGGACCTCGGTCGCCTCCTCGGCCGAGCGCGCATACAGCTCGACCAGCAGGTGGACGATGATCTTGTCGTCATCGTGCTTGTGGAAGCGCACGTGCGTGAAGAACTCGCGCGTCCCGTAGTCGCCGAACGCCGCATAGCTGAGCGCGTCCGCTGCCTCCGGTCCGGAGCAGGTCTCGACATCGTCGGCATCGACCGTGACCGTGCAGGAGGCGACCCACGGGGTGCCGGCGATCATCCGCTCCCAGCGGTCCTCGACCGGCTCCACGCGGCTGTTGTGGAAGCCCAGGTGGGGCTGATCGTGCATGCACTCAAGGCACTGCACGACCGCCTCCTGCATCTCATCGACCACCTCGGTGCGCTCACCGGTCTCCGGATCGATCCGGTAGATCCCCTCGTAGTGGACCTGCACCTCCAGGTTCTGCGACCAGCAGCGGTAGCAGCGCAGCCAGCTCTTGACCTCGGTCGAGCCCTCCATCGGCCTGATTCTACGATGGGCGCTTGCGGGGGCGGTCGCTGCTCGTGGTCGGCTCGGCGCTCAGCGCGCGCGCGGCGCGCGGCTCCCGCCATCGACGGGAAGCGAATCGGCCAGCGCGCTGCGATCGAGCGCCGCCGCGGCCGTGAACCCGGTCAGCGCCAGCGCCACATCGATGTCCCCTCGCAGCCGCTCGAGCACGTGCTCGATGCCGGCCTGGCCCCGGGCCGCGACCGCCCACACCCAGGCGCGTCCGAGCAGGACCGCCCGCGCCCCCAGCGCGAGCAGCTTGACGACATCGAGCCCGGAGCGCACGCCGCCGTCGGCGAGCACCTCGAGGCGGTCTCCCACCGCCTCGGCGATCGAGGGCAGCGCGCGGGCGGTGGAGCTGACCGAGTCAAGCTGCCGCCCGCCGTGGTTTGAGACGACGATCCCATCGACGCCGGCGTCGGCCGCGCGACGTGCGTCCTCGGGGTCGAGCACCCCCTTGAGCACCAGTCGCCGCGGCCAGCGCTCGCGCACCCAATCGAGGTCGCGCCAGGTGACGCTCGGATCGAAGTTGCGATCGACCCACGCTCGGAAGGCGGCGGGCGTACGGGCGCGTGGCACGACTTGCTCGAGGTTGCCGAAGGTCAGCGGCCGCCCGCCGAGGGCGACGTCGCGGCCCCAGGCCGGGTGCGCGAGCAGATCGAGCGTACGCAGCAGTCGCGCGCGCAGCGGTGGCGAGCCGGCGATCGCGTTGCGGGTGTCGCGATGACGCGCGCCCGCGACGGGGAGGTCGACGGTCAAGACCAGGACCGGCGAGCCGGCCTCGCGCGCGCGGGCGATCAGCGACTCGGCGTAGCCCCGGTCGCGTATCACGTACAGCTGGAACCAGGGCGCCACGCCCGTGGCCCGCGTGACCTCCTCAAGCGAGCAGATCGAGACGGTCGACTCGACGAATGCCACGCCGGCGGCGAGCGCCGCGCGAGCCGCCTGCACCTCGGCGCGGCGGGCAAACGTCCCCCCGGCGCCAACCGGTCCGAGGATCACGGGCATCGCCAGGCGCTGCCCGAGCACCTCCACCGCCTGTTCGCGCACCGAGACATCGCGCAGCACCCGCTGCCGCAGCTCAATCGCGGCGAGGTCGGCGACGTTTGCGCGCATCGTGCGCTCGTCGTAGGCGCCGCCGTCGATGTAGTCGAACAGCTGGCGCGGCAGCCGCCGGCGGGCAAGCTCGCGGTAGTCGAGCACGGTGACGGGCACGAGTCGCATCGGCCGGTCGGGCAGCAGGCGCACGGCACCAGCCTAGCCGCCCCGGTGGCCGCCGGCGCTCAGCCCCCGATCGCCGACATCGTCCGCGGCGGCGGCACGAAGCCGGGCTCGCCGACGTGGTGCTTGAGCTCCTTACGCCAGACCGCCGCACGGATGATCTCCTCCAGCTCAGCGTCGCTCGCCCCAGCGCGCATGGGACCGCGCAGATCGGTTTCGCGCACCGAGAACAGGCAGGTGCGCAGGTGGCCGTCGGCGGTCAGGCGAATGCGGTTGCAATCCGCGCAGAACGGCTCCGAGACGGGGTTGATGAAGCCGATCGTGCCGCGGCCGTCGGCGAAGCGGTAGACGCGCGCGGTGGCGCTCTGCTCGCGTTCGAGCGGCACCAGCGGATAGACCGCCTCGATCGCGGCGCGGATCTCCGCCCCGGTCAGCACCTGCTCCGCGCTCCACGCGCGGTCGGCGTCGAGCGGCATGAACTCGATGAAGCGCACCTCGAACGGGTTCGCGCGCGCAAACTCCGCGAACGGGATCACCTCCTCCTCGGTGAAGCCGCGCAGCGCGACCGCATTGATCTTGACCTTGCCGACGCCGGGGATCGAGGCGAGCTTCTCCAGCCCCCGCAGCACGCGCGGAAGCGCGTCGCGCCGGGTCAGCCTGAAGAAGCGGTCCCGCTGCAGCGAGTCAAGCGAGACGTTGAAGCGCCTGATGCCCGCGTCGACGAGGGCCTGTGCGTCCCGCTCGAGCAGGTAGCCGTTGGTTGTGATGCTGAGGTCGTGCACGTCCTCGATCGCCGCCAGCATCGCCGCCAGCCGCGGGAACTCCCGGCGCACGAGCGGCTCGCCGCCGGTCAGGCGCACGTCGCCCACCCCCATGCTCGCGATCAGCGCCACCAACCGCGTGATCTCCTCGAAGCTGAGGATCTCCTCCCGCTCCAGCCACGGCAACCCCTCCGCCGGCATGCAGTACTGGCAGCGGAAGTTGCAGCGATCGGTAACCGACACGCGCAGATCCCCGATCCTGCGGCCGTGGGCGTCCATCAGCGGCTCGCGCACCATGGTGCAAGCGTACCGGCTCGCCATGCCTGGCTCGGGCGGCTAGCCGTGAGCAAGCCCCGCGCGGCGCTCAAGCGCGCGCATCAGCGCCCCGACGTCAAGTCCCTCATCCTGGTGGGCGAGAAACCGTTGCGCCTCGCGCCGTCCGCCGAGCGCTCGCAGACCGCGCTCGCCGTACTCGGCGGCGAAGTCGGCGAGGGCGTGGGCGCGGCGGGCGGCCAGGCGGCGGGCGGAGAGGTCGAGCGAGGCGCGGTGGCGTTCGAGGGCGGCGAGAAGCTCCTCGATTCCCGAGCCGCTGCCGAGGGCGGAGACGAGCACGATCTCGGTGTCCTGCGCGCCGAGCGCGCGCAGCGCCGCCCGCAGGTCCGCGACCGCCCGCGTCGCCACTCGCCCGAGATCGGCCTTGGTGACTACAAGCAGGTCGGGGATCTCCATGATCCCCGCCTTCAGGAACTGCAGCACGTCACCGGCGCCGGGCTGCACCACGACCACGACCGTATCGGCGACCTCGGCGATCTCGGTCTCCGACTGGCCGACCCCGACCGTCTCGATCACGACCACGTCGAACGCGGCGGCAAGCGCGCTCGCCGTGGCGCGAGTGCCGGGGGCGAGCCCTCCGAACCGCTCGGCTGCCGCCGTCGAGCGCACGAACAGGCCACGGTCGCGCGGGTCGACCTCGAGCCGCGCGCGGTCGCCGAGCAGCGACCCGCCCGACCGGCGCGAGGAGGGGTCGACCGCCAGCACCGCCACGCTCCGGCCGCGCGCCCGCCAGCCGGCGATCAGCCGTGAGAGCAAAACCGACTTGCCGGCCCCGGGCGGCCCGGTGACGCCGACCACGTGTGCGGGTGCTTCGCCCCCGAGCGCCGCCGGGGAGAGCTCGGCCAGCAGGGCCCGCGCCTGCTCCCGGGCCTGCTCGCCATGGCTCTCGAGCAGGTTGACAGCCGCGGCGGCGGCGCTCAGGTCGCGCTCGCGCAGCCGCGCCCCGAGCGCTGCCCCATCAGCCGCCGGCGCGCTCAAGCGCGCGTCGGGGAGCCGAGCCCCGCGCGGGCGGCGACCAGCTGGACGATATCCCTCAGCATCACGTTCACCTCCCAATCCTTGGGCGTGTACACCGCGGCCACGCCGGCCTCCCGCAGCGCCTGCGCATCGGCTTCCGGGATGATGCCGCCGACCACCACCGGCAGCTCGCCCGCGCCGGCAGCGCGCAGCTCCTCGAGCACCGCCGGAACCAGCTCGCGGTGCGAGCCCGACAGGATCGAGAGGCCGATCGCGTGCACGCCCTCCTGCACGGCAGAGGCTGCGATCTGAGCGGGCGTCAGCCGAATCCCCTCGTAGACGACGTCCATGCCCGCGTCGCGGGCACGCACGGCGATCTGCTCAGCTCCGTTTGAATGGCCGTCGAGCCCGGGCTTGCCGACCAGGAACTTCAGCCGCCGCCCGAGCGCGTCGGAGATGTGCTCGACCTGCTCGCGCAGCTCGGCGAGCTGCCCGTCCGCAATCGCAACGGCCTCGGCCACGCCGGTCGGCGCGCGGTAGGAGCCGAACACCTCGCGCAGAGTCTGCGCCCACTCGCCGGTGGTGGCGCCGGCGCGCGCCGCGGCGATCGTGGCGGGCATGATGTTGCGTGACTCCTCACGGGCGGCGGCCGCAAGCTCCGCCAGCGCGCGCCGTACCGCCGCCCCATCCCGCTGCGCGCGCCAGCGGCCAAGCTGCTCGCGCCGCTCGCGCTCGACCCGCTCGTCGACCACGAGGATGCCGCCGTCGGCGCCGGCGGTGAGAGGCGAGGGCTCGGACTCGGTGAAGCGGTTGACGCCGACGACGACCTGCTCGCCGGCCTCGATCCGCCGGAGGCGCTCGCGGTGCGAGGAAACCAACGCCGCCTTCATGTAGTCGACTGCCTCGACGGCGCCGCCAAGCTCGCCGACGCGCGCCATCTCGGCCCGGGCGCCCTCGAGAAGCTCCGCGACGAGCGCGTCCATCACCTTCGAGCCCTCGAAGATGTCCGGGTACTCGAGCAGGTCGGTCTCATAGGCGAGGATCTGCTGCAGGCGCAGCGACCACTGCTGATCCCACGGACGCGGTAGCCCGAGCGCCTCGTTCCAGGCGGGGAGCTGGATCGCGCGGGCGCGGGCGCTGCGCCCGAGCGTCACCGCCAGCGCCTCGAGCGCGATCCGGTAGACGTTGTTCTCGGGTTGGGCCTCGGTCAGGCCCAGCGAGTTCACCTGTACGCCGTAGCGGAAGCGTCGCTGCTTGGGATCCTGCACCCCGTAGCGCTCGCGGCCGAGCTGATCCCAGAGGGCGGCCATCGCGCGCAGCTTCGCGTGCTCCTCGATGAAGCGCACGCCGGCGTTGACGAAGAACGAGATCCTCCCAAACACGCTGCCCATCAGCTCTTCCGGGACGCGCTCGCGGACCGCGTCAAGCACCGCGATCGCGTTGCACAGCGCGTAGGCAATCTCCTGCACGGGGGTGGCACCCGCCTCCTGCAGGTGGTAGGAGCAGATGTTGATGGGGTTCCACCGGGGGACGTGCTCGACCGTGTAGGCGATCACATCGGCAGTCAGGCGCATGCTCGGCCCCGGCGGGAACGCGTAGGTGCCGCGGCTCAAGTACTCCTTGAGGATGTCGTTCTGGGTCGTGCCCTGCAGCTGCCCGGGGGCGGCGCCCTGCTCCTCGGCGGCGACGATGTAGAGAGCCAACAGCCAGGCGGCGGTGGCGTTGATCGTCATCGAGGTGTTCATCTGTGCGAGCGGGATGCCTTCGAGCAGCTGCCGCATGTCGCCGCGATGCGCAATCGAGACGCCAACCTTGCCGACCTCCCCACGCGCGAGCTCGTGGTCCGGGTCATAGCCCGTCTGCGTTGGCAGGTCGAAGGCGATCGACAGACCGGTCTGGCCCTTGGCGAGGTTGCGGCGGTAGAGCTCGTTTGAGCGGCGCGCGTCGGAGTGGCCGGCGTAGGTGCGCATCAGCCATGGGCGATCGCGCTCCGGCAGTCGCGCTGCGGGGCGGTTTGTCATCGTGCTTGGGTACGGTCGCTCATCTGGGGGGCGAGGGCGTGTCGATCAGGCAGCGATGATCGGGGTGACCGTCATCGGCGCGATTGTATGGTCGTCCCGGGGCCGGTGCGGCCCTCGCGAGGCGCGACGCGGCGCGGTCGCCGGACGATGGTCCGATGCTTCGCCTGCGTGCGATTGCAGGAAATCTCCCGCGCCTTTCAAGCCGTCTGCGCGCGGGTACAGTAACCACATGCCCGATCAGAGCTCAGCCGCCCGCGAGCATGAGCTGCTGCGGCAGATCGCCGAGCCGCTCGATTCGCTTCCCGAAGACCCGGTGCGGGTAACCGCCGAGGTCGAGTTCCCGACCGCCCTGCGCGGCTACGATCGCCTTGCCGTCGATGCGTACGTGCGCCGCACCAGTCGGCTGGTCGCCGAGCTTCAGGCACGCACCTCGCCGCACGCAGCGATCCGGCGTGCGCTCGAGCGCGTCGGCGAGGAGGTCTCCGGGATCCTCCAGCGCGCCCATGAGACCGCGGCCGAGATCACTGCCCAGTCGCGGCGCGAGGCGGAGGAGCGACTTGAGGTGGCGCGGCGCGAGGCCGAGCAGATCGTCGCCGGCGCGCATGAGCGCGTGAAGGCGCTCGACGCTGACACCGATCGGATCTGGGAGGAGCGTGAGCGGATCCTCGCCGATGTGCGCGAGCTGGCGAATCAGTTGGCCGAGCTGGTCGACTCTGCGACCGCGCGCCTCCCTGGACCCACGGCCGTGGCGGAGGATCTGGGAGGGGAGAGGGCGAGCGCCGCGGTCGAGCGTGCGCCATTCGATGTGGAGGAAGAGGGGCGTGAGCCCGAGCCGGACGCCAACGAGCAGGAAGGAGCGGCTTTTGCCGCATTCGAGGAGGCCGATCGGGAGCCTTCAGGTGACTTCGGCGAGGAGCAGGGCGAGGGGCGCTCCTCCCCGTCGCAGGGCACGGGGGCCATCCTCGGCGAGGAGCAGGGTCAGCGGACGCGGCCCTTCGACGCGCAGGAGCTGGAGGAGCTTGGCGTCGAGCGCTTCGATGAGGACGAGGAGGAGGCGCAGGAGCTTGAATATGACGAGCTAGGGTCCGAGCAGCCGACGATCGTGGTGGGGCCACCCTCCGCTGCGGGGGGTGCAGGCGAGGAGCCAGCGGACCGGCCGTCGCGTGAGGAGGAAACGAGCGAGACCGAGCCGACCGAGACCCAGCCTCCGCAGGGCCTCAGGGAGGCGGCCGCGCCCGGGCCGGCCCGGGCGCCGTTCGACTTCGAGGCCGAGGCCGGCTCGCTGCCGGGCGTCCCCGATCCGCCTGGCGGCGGCATCGCCGCCCGCGAGAACCTCGGCGCGCGCCCCACGGTCTGAGCGCGCGGCCGTGGCGGGCGAGATCCGCCTGATCGACTGCCTGCACCTCGACCGCCCGCGCGTGATCGGCTGCTGGGTCGTGGGCGATGTGCTGGTCGACCCGGGCCCAAGCTCCTGCCTGAAGACGGTGCTGGCCGAGCTCGGCGGGCTCGTGCCCCGAGCGCTGCTGTTGACTCACATCCACCTTGACCACGCGGGCGCAAGCGGGTCGCTGGTGCGCCGCTGGCCGCATCTGGAGGTGTACGTGCATGAGCGCGGCGCGCGCCACTTGGCAAGCCCGGAGCGGCTCCTGGCAAGCGCCGGGCAGCTCTGGGGCGATGAGTTGGAGCGTCTCTGGGGCGAGGTTGTACCGGTGCCGCAGGAGCGCCTGCGGGTGCTTCGCGGCGGCGAGCGGCTGTCGCTTGGAGGCGATCGGTTCGAGGTGGCCTACACCCCCGGGCACGCCTCCCACCATGTCTCCTACCTGCACGGCGGCGGCACCGCCTTCGTCGGCGATGTGGCGGGGGTGCGGATTGCGCCGGGCGGTCCGGTGATCCCTCCGACGCCGCCGCCCGACATCGATCTGGAGGCCTGGCGCGCGTCGATTGCGCTGATCTCTGGCTGGCGCCCAGAACGGCTCGCGATCACCCATTTCGGCGACGCGACCGAGGTCGCCCCACACCTTCGGGAGCTGGCCACGCGGCTCGACCGCTGGGCTGAGCTCGCACGTGCGCTGCCGCTTGAGCGCTTCGAGGCGAGCATCGCGGCCGAGATCGAGCGGGCGGCGGGGCCCGAGGTCGCAGCCGCCTACGCGCAGGCGGCCCCCCGTGGACAGATCTACGCTGGTCTGCGGCGCTACTGGGAGAAGCGCGCCGCCTGAGGCGGCCGCCGTGCGACGGGGCTATGCTCAAGCCCATGGCGCAGACAGCCGTGCTCCCGCGCGTCTCCAGCCCGGGGAGCGGGCTGGAGGGGCTGTGGCGGGTGATCGTCCTCAACGACAACCACAACACCTTCGATCACGTCGCTGAGACGCTCGCGAGCGTGATCCCGGGGGTGACGTTGGCGGATGGCTATCGGTTCGCCGACCGCATCCACCGGACCGGGTGCGCGATCGTCTGGAGCGGGCCGCGTGAGGACGCCGAGGAGTACTGGCAGCGGCTCGATGCGGCCGGCCTGACGATGGCCCCGCTTGAGAGCGGCTGACTGAGGTCGCTCGAGACCCCAGCGCATCGCCGCCTCAGGAGAGCGGTGAGCGACGTCACCGTCGGCGGGGCGCTGGCGCGACGCCGGCTCCCTTGAACGGGACCGCTGCGCTCTTTCAGGCGAAGCGAGGCTCGCGACGCTCCCGCAGCGCCTGCGAGCCCTCGCGCACGTCTTCGCCGAGGAACGTGAGCATCTCGTAGGCGACGCTTGCGTCGAACGCGGGCACCGCGGCGCGCAGCCAATGGTTGAGCGTGCGCTTGGTCCAGCGAGCTGCGTCCTGCGGTCCCCGCGCGATTTGCGTCGCGATCTGGAGCGCCGTGGTGAGCACCTCTCCGGCTGGCACGGCACGACTGACCAAGCCGATTCGCTCGGCCTCGGCCCCGTCGATGAAGTCGGCGGTGAGAAGGTAGTACTTGGCCTTGGCCATGCCGCACAGAAGCGGCCAGATAATCGCCGCGTGGTCGCCTGCGACCACCCCGAGCCGCAGATGCCCATCGGTCAGCCTGACCTCGCGCCCGATCACGCTGATATCCGCGAGCAGCGCCACCGCCAGGCCAGCTCCCACAGCCGGTCCGTTGATCGCTGAGACGATCGGCTTTGAGCAGTCGAGCATGTTCTGCACAAGCGAGGCGGCTTCGCCGGCCATCCGCGCCACCCGCCGGTAGTCCCCCGCCATGCGCCCGATCATCTCCAGGTCGCCGCCAGCCGAGAAGGCCTTGCCGGCGCCGGTGACGAGCGCCACCCGCGTGTGCTCGTCGGCATCGACATCGCGCCAGACGCCGCTGAGCTCAGCATGCAGCCGCTCGTCCGTTGCGTTGAGGCGCTCCGGGCGGTCGATCGTGATCAACAGCACCCCGGCCTCGCGGCGCTCAAACCGCAGGTGCGCGTACTCCGAGTAGTCCATCGCCCGATGGTAGGCCAGCTCGGGGCCGGCCGGGTCCGGCCGCTACGCGCGGCCGGCCAGCGCCTGCGAGTGCCGCTGGGAGGGAAGCATCTTCTCGAGCTGGCGCTCCGGGCTGACGCGCACGACGTTCCAGACCAGCCCCACCTTCTCGAGCAGCGAGATCACAAGCCCCGTGGGGTCCGCGATCCGCTCCCAGAAGCGCAGGCCATGGAAGGCGGAGGTGGGGAAGGCATGGTGGTTGTGGTGCCATGCCTCGCCCATCGACAAGGGCGCCAGCCAGAAGACGTTGCGCGACTCATCGTCGATGTTGAAGCGGCGCCGGCCGAAAAAGTGGCAGACCGAGTTGATCGACCAGGTCACGTGGTGCAGGAGGAAGACCCGCACAAAGCCGCCCCACAGCAGCGCGGTCAGCGCTGTGCCCAGATCTCCGCCGACCGCGTAGCCGATCCCGAACGGAATCAAAAAGCCGGCGGCGACGAAGACGAAGAAGAGCTTGTCGAGCACCCGCATCATCCGGTCCTTGACGAGGTCGGGCGCGAACCGCTGACGGTCAGCGGTCCCGACCGTTTCAAAGAGCCAGCCGATGTGGGCGTGCCAGAGGCCGCGCACCGCGCCCCAGAAGCCGGGGCCATGCAGGTGTGGGGAGTGGGGGTCGCCCTCGTGGTCGGTGAACGCGTGGTGCTTGCGGTGGTCGGCGACCCACGTGATCACCGACCCCTCGACGGCCATCGAGCCGAGCGCGGCGAGCACGGCGCGGACGGGCCGCGAGGTGGCAAACGATCGGTGCGTGAACAGCCGGTGGTAGCCGAGCGTCACGCCCAGGCAGGTGATCACGTAGAAGCCGACGAGCAGCCCCAGCTGCAGCGGTCCGATCGCCTCGTTCCACAGGAGCACGATCGCGACGATCACCCCGACCAGCGGCAGCGGGACCCCGATCAGGTTCGCGAGCTTATGGCGCAGGGTCATTGCGCGAACTCACTATACGCCGTGCGCCCGGCGCCTGCTTCGCGGGCCGGGCCGCGGCGCTGGGCCCGCTAGGCGCCTACCTCGGCGCGGATCGCGCCTGGCCCTTCGGCCGTGCGACCCTGCCCCTCGGCGGTTGCGCCGACGAGGATCGCGATCTTGCCCAGATGCTTGTTGTCCCGCAGCAGCTGGTGAGCCTCTGCGACCTGGTGGAAGCCCATCGTCTGCCAGAGCACCGGCCGGATCTTCGACTCCTCGATCAGCTGGTTTGCCTTGGTTGCCTGCCATGCGTTGGCGAAGTGCGAGCCGATGATCTGCTTCTGACGCATCCACAGGTAGCGAACATCGAAATCGAGCTGATAGCCGGAGGTGGCGCCGCAGATCACGACCTTGCCGAACGGTCTCACGGCGAGCACCGACGTCGGGAAGGTGGCTCGGCCGACGTGCTCGAAGACGATGTCGGGCGGACCGCCGAGGATCTCCTCGACTGCCTTGCAGAAGCGCCGCGACTCCTTGAAGCGCGCTCGCTCCTCGGCCGCCGATTCGTCCCCGCGGCGCATCATCCCCGCAAACTCGGTGCGGTCGATGTAGCCGACCGCGCCGAGCTGCTCAACCAGCTTGCCCTTCTCGGCGCTTGAGACGACGCCGAGCGCGTCGGCGCCTGAGATTCGACAGAGCTGCGTGGCGAACACGCCCAGACCACCGGCGGCTCCCCAGATCAGCACCCGGTCGCCCGCCTGCAGGTTGCACTGGTCGATCAGCATCCGGTAGGCGGTGAAGTAGGTGAGGCCGTAGGCGGCGGCCTCCTCCCAGGCGAGATGCTTGGGCTTGTGCAAAAGCTGCTGCGCCTGGACCTTGCAGAACTGCGCGAACGATCCCCAGGTGGTCTCGTAGCCCCAGATCTGCTGGGAGGGCGCCGCCAGTGGGTCGAACCCGTGCACCTCGGGGTCCTCATAGGAGGCCTGATTGCAATGGATCACGACCTCGTCGCCGGGCTTCCAGCGAGTAACGCCCTCGCCCACCTTCCAGACGATGCCCGAGGCATCGGAGCCGCCGATGTGGTGGCCCCAACGGGGGTGATCGCCGTAGCGGAAGACCGGCACCGGCTCGCCCAGCGCCGCCCACACGTTGTTGAAGTTGACCCCGGCCGCCATCACCCGCACGATCACCTCGAAGGCGCCCGGCTCGGGCACCTCGATCTCCTCGAGCTGGAAGGCCTCGAGCGGCTCGCCTTGGCGCTCCTCGCGGATCACCCAGGCGGCCATCGTGCGCGGCAGCTCGCCCGGCTCGGTCTCGACGTTCGCGACTTGGCTTGCATCCACTGCCACTTTGGCTTGCACCTGTTGAATCGGGTTGGCTGTTCGATCTGCGGGCGGATCGTAACGGCGCGCGCGCCGAGGGAGCGCCACGATCGATACCGAGCCCGCCGCGCGAGAGGGCGGCGCGCACTCAGGGCTCAAGCAGGGCGCTGTCGCCGCTGCCCCGTGGGGGCCCGATCGAGAGCGAGGCGGGCCGAATCCCAGAGCGAGCGCCAGCGGTCAGCGCGTAGGTACCCCGGGTCTTCGGGGCGACCGTGAAATGCGCGGTCGACTGTGGATTGAGGGGGCCGGTGTCGGCCAAAACGCCGCCGTGCGGCTCCAGCAACATGAGCGTCGCGGTCCTCGAGGCCTCATTGGTCACGAACACCTCGAGCGGCCCGAGCCCGACTGAGGCGGGGGAGACCATCACGCGCTGGTTGGTCACGTTGACGGTCAGATCGACAACCGTCGGCGGGCGCGGGCGGTTTGCGAACGTCGACCCACCGCCGCAGCCGGCGATCAGGAGCCCCGTCGCGACCGCTACCAGGATCCTCGCTGTGGCCATCCCGTGACCCTGCTCTCCTCTCAAGTGCGTCCGGGCCGGCGCGCGAGCGGACCCGGCAGCCAAACCCTAACCAACCCGGCGGCACTGTGCGAGTCGATGAGACATCGGATGGTGTTGAGCCTCGCTCAAGGTCGGGCCGGCGGGCTCCGGCCGGGGCTGCGCGCTGCTCAGCTGGCTGCTCGGCCGCTCAGCACGCGGCGCCGCCGCTCGAGCGCCCGCAGGCGCGCCTGCAGCTCGGCCCAGGACTCATCCTCGACCGCGTCATATTCCTCCCCCTCAAGCGCCTGGGTGCGCTCCCTGTATGCGCTCCAGGCACGGCGGGTCTCCGCCTCCAGGCGCTCGAGCTTCTCAGCATCTGTGGCGCCAGCGCTCATCGGCTGCTCCTTGGCTTGCGTTGAGGAGACCGATGCTAGCTTCGCCGGCGGACCGCTTGGCGGCGAGCGGACGCCCTCGTGCAAGCGTGGTTGCATGCCGTCCGAGCGCATTCGTATCAAGAACCCATGGAGCCACTGCTGGATGTGGCGCTGCACGAAGCGGAGTTCCTTGCGATCGACACCGAGACCAACGGTCTCGCCGGGGCGCGCTGCGAGCTGACCGAGGTCGGCGCGGTGCTGGTCGGAGGCGGAGAGCTGCACGAGCGGTTCTCCGCGCTCGTGCGCACCGAGCTGCCGCTGGGACGGGGCGTACAGCGCCTCACGGGGATCACGCCGGCGATGCTCGAGAGCGCGGCGGAGCCGACGAGCGTGCTCGCCGAGCTCGAGCGACGGCTGCGCGGACGGGTGATGGTTGCGCACAACGCCCCCTTCGACCGGCGGGTGCTGCGACAGGCGTTCGCTCGCGCCGGCCTGGAGTGGCCGGCGCCGCCGACGCTCTGCACGGCGGCGCTCGCGCGAACGCTGCTGCCGCTGCAGCGCGAGCGCCGCCTGGCTGCGCTGGCCGACGCGCTCGGGATCGAGGTTACGAGCGCGCACCGTGCGCTGGCCGACGCCGAGACGTGCGGGCGCGTGTTCTGCGCGTTGCTGCCCCGCCTGTGCGCGCACGCGGCGACGATTGGCGAGGCGCTTGCGCTGCTCGCCCGGCCGCGCCGTCGCGCCGCCGGCAAGCGAGGTGCGACCTCTGGGCGCCGGGCTGGCTCACGAGGTACGTCGGAGGATGACAGCTGCAGCGCCGTTGGCGCTGAGCTTCGCCTCTCGGAGCTGCCCCGGGACCCAGGCGTCTACATCTTCCGCGACAAGCGCGGTCTGCCGCTGTACGTGGGCAAGTCGATCTCGATCCGTAGCCGCGTGCGCGCCCACTTCGCGCCATCGGCTCCACGCGCCTCCTGGCGGGCGCACGCAACCTCCGTGGACTACAGCCCAACCGCCTCCGAACTCGGCGCGCTGGTGCTGGAGAACAGGCTGATCAAGCGGTTGCGGCCGCCCGGGAACGTGCGGCTCGCGCGCGTCGATGACCGCCTCTGCTACGTCCGCTGCAGGCTTGACATCCCCTTCCCGGTGCTGGAGGTGGCGAGCTCGCCTGCGGCCGGGCACGGGGTCAGCGTCGGGCCGCTGCACGGCCGCGCGAGCGCGCAGGAGCTGGTCGAGCAGCTTGAGTCGATCTTCGGGCTTCGCCGCTGCGGACGGCGGCTGCCCCGCCGCCTCTCGCCATCGATCTACGGCCAGCTCGGCCGCTGCCTCTCCCCGTGCCTGGGTGACCTCGACCCAAATCTCTACCGACGTCGGCTCGACGATGCGCTTGCGCTGTTCACGGCCGGCGGCGACGGGCGCGAGCGGCTGCTTGGGCACGTGCATGCGCAGATGCGCGCCGCGGCGGCGGCGCAGCGCTACGAGCGGGCGGCCGCGCTGCGCCGCCGCGCGCGTCGCCTGGAGCGCGTGCTCGAACGGCTCGAGGGAGTGCTCGAGGCAACGCACACGCGCCCGCGGCTGGTGCTGGCGCGCCACCCGCTGGCGCCGGATGGCGATCTCTTCTGGCTGGTCGGTGGTCGCGTCGTCGACAGCGCACGGTTGCGTGACTGCCGTGAGCAGCTGCTCGAGCGAACCGCAACCGCACTGCGCCGCGGCGTGCGCGCGCGGGAGCTCGGCGCCCAGATTCCACCTGGGGAGGTTGATGAGGTGCGGATCGTCGAGACCTACCTCGCCTCGCACCCGCAGACGGCGACGCTGACGCTCGATCCCGCCCCCGATCGCGGCGAGCTGGTCGCTTTCGTTGAGGCCCCGCTGGCGGCGGCGCCGGATGGGGACGGCAGGGCGGGAAGCGGCAAGCTCACCGCTCGAACGGCAGCTCGACGACCGTCGCGCGAACGCCGCTTGGCACCAGGGTGACCTCCGAGCCCGGCGGCGCCTCGCGGCGCACGAGCGCCAGAGCGATCGGCCCGAGACGTGGCGAGACGGCCGTCGATGCGACCCGCCCGACCGTCCGCTCGCCAAAGCGCAGCTCCTCGCCGCTGGCCAGCGGCGCGCTGGCGCGCAGCCCGCGCAGCTGTCGGTTCGGCTTGCCCCGGTAGTAAAGCCTGGCGACCGTCTCCTGGCCTACATAGCAGCCCTTGGTGAAGGAGACGGCGCGTTCGTTGAGCCCCGCTTCCTGCGGGATCACCGAGTCGTCGAGGTCGATCCCGTAGCGCGGGCGTCCGCGCTCGATCCTGATGATCTCGGCGCTCTGCTCGCCGACCGGAAGGGCTCCCGCTGCGATCAGCGCCGCCTTCAGCTCGGCTGCGCGCGCGGCCTCGCACAGAAGGTCGATTCCCACGTCCGTGCGGATCGCGCGTGCTGGGATGCCGCCGACCTCAAGCAGCGCGTGGGCGTGCTCGTCGGGCGGCAGCGCCTCGGCGGCGGCGGCGGTGGCCGCCCCCGGCCCGATCAGCGACAGCAGGGCGCATTCGAGCGTGCGCTTGTGCAGCTCGACGTCGTAGCCGATGCTGAAGCGGCGGATCATGTTGAACAGCGCCTGCAGCGCGACGCGCTCGCAATCGAGCAAAAGCTCCTCGCCGGCGTCGAGCACGCGCAAATCACCAAGCATCTTGCCCTTCGGTGTGAGGAAGGTGGCGTAGCAGCCCTCCCCCGCCGAGAGCCGCTCGACGTCGTTTGACACCTGGCCCTGCAAGAACGCTTTCGCGTCGGGCCCGCGCAGCGCCAGCTTGCCGCGCTCAGATCGGTCGAGCAGCCCGCAACCCGAGGTCAGCGCCTCGTATTCGCTCATCGTCGTAACCGCCGCCATGGCCCCGAGCATAGCGTCCGGCGGATCGGCAGCAGGCGTTTTTAGGCATGCCATAATTGCTCTGTGGAGTCGACTGAATCATTGCCGCTAACCTCCGCAATTCAGGATTATGCGAAGGCGATTTACGCGCTCGAGGAGCGCGGCGCGGAGGCGGTCAGCACGAACGCGCTGGCGGAGCGGCTCGGCGTCACCCCAGCGTCGGCGTCGAGCATGGTCAAGCGGCTCGGGCAGCTTGGCCTCGTCGAGCACCGCCCCTACAGGGGCGTTACGTTGACCGACCGCGGGCGGCGGGTGGCGCTCGAGGTGATGCGCCATCACCGCCTGCTCGAGCTCTACCTGGTGGAGAACCTCGGCGTCCCCTGGGACCGCGTGCACGATGAGGCGGAGGTGCTCGAGCACGTGCTCTCCGAGCAGCTCGAGGAGCGCATTGCCGCCAAGCTCGGCAATCCCAGCCGTGATCCCCACGGCGACCCGATCCCCACGCCAGAGCTCGAGCTCGAGATTGCGCCGAGCCGCAGCCTTCAGTCGCTCGAGCCAGGGATGAGCGGGCGCTTCACCCGCATCTCCGACTCCGACCCGGAGATGCTCCGGTTTCTAGCCGAGCGCGGGATTGCTCCCGGCGACCGGCTGGAGGTGATCGACAAGCAGCCCTTCGACGGTCCGCTGTTCGTGCGCTTCGGCGGCAGCGTGCAGGTGCTCGGCGGGCCGCTGGCGGAGGCGATGCGGGTCGAGGTCGACGAGCCGCAGGCGGGGGAGGAGCGGTGAGCGCCCCGGCTCCCATGGCGGGCGAGCCGCGGGTGAGCGATGAGGGCGCGGCGGCGCTGCTGGCGCCCGGTTTGACCCCGGAGGACGCGGCGCGCTCGGCTGACCGCGCGCGCGTTCACCTCGCGCGCAACCGCAGACGCCGCTGGTTCTTGCTGTGGCTTTTGATCGGCCCCGGGATCCTCGCGATGCTCGGCGAGAACGACGGGCCGAGCATGATCTCCTACGCGACGACCGGCGCCACCTACGGGCTCGGCTTCTTCTTGCCGTTCATCGTCGTCACGTTTGCGATGGCGGTCATCTGCCAGGAGATGTGCATGCGCATCGGCGCCGTCACTCACCGCGGCTTCAGCCAGCTTCTGACGCAACGGTTCGGCCCGGTTTGGGGCTGGTTGACGGCCGGCGACCTGGTGTTCACGAACCTTGTGACGCTGGTCGCGGAGTTCGTGGCGATCCGAGTCGGCATGCGCTACTTCGGCCTCGGGCCGGAAGTGGCGGCCGCGCTCGGCGTCGTGCTCGTCCTGCTTGCGCTCAGCGGCAGGCGCTACTGGCGCTGGGAGCGGATCGTCCTCGGGCTGGCGATCTTCAACTGCCTGTTTCTCGTGGCGGCCCTGCTGGAGGGGCCGGACTGGGGCCGGGTGGGGCATGCGTTCGCGACCTTCTCCCCATTTCCCGCCGGCGGGCTGAACACGTTGCTGCTGCTGCTCAGCTCGACGATCGGCGCGACCGTCACGCCGTGGATGGTCTTCTTCCAGCAGAGCGCCTCCGCGGACAAGGGACTGACGCCGCGCGACCTGGCGCAGGGGAGGATCGACACCATCGCCGGCGCCGTGTTCGCCGCCGCCTTCGGCTGCGGCGCGCTGATCGCCGGCGCTGCGCTCGCAAGCCACGCGCACGGCGAGCTTCCCGACTTGGTGGGCTTCCCCGCGGCGCTGCGTCGGAGCGCCGGCGGCGCCGTCGCGACGCTGTTCGCGCTCGGGCTGATCGAGGCCGGCGCGGTTGCGGTTCTGACGATCTCCGCCTCGACCGGCTACGCCATCGGCGAGGTGCTCGGGCGGGCCAGCAGCTTTAACAACTCTGCGCGCGGCGCCGCGCTCTTCTACGGCTCGAACGTCGTGGTCGCGGCGATCGCAGCGGGCGTAATCCTGATCCCGGGCGCACCCCTGCTGTCGATTGCCCTGAACGCCAATGTCCTCGCCACGGTGCTGTTGCCGGTGACGCTCGTGTTCGTGATCATGCTCGCCAGCGACCGCGAGCTGATGGGGCGCTTCGCCAACGGCCGGCTCACCAACACGCTCGCGGGACTGATCGTCGCGTTCGTCTCCCTCTGCAGCGCCGCCTACGGCGTCGACTCCTTCCTGCAGACCGTGCATGTGATCGGGTGACCGATGCGTAAAGAGGCGGAACGTGAGCGATCCCGAACGCACGGCCAGCGCAAACAGGGCGCCATCGCCGTCGAGCGCGATATGGCCGCGACGTCCACCCCGCACCAGGCGCCTGGCGCGCCGATCGGGCGGGAGGCGTCCGGGCGGCCGGATGGGCGGCAGGCGCCCGAGCGGCCTGATGGGCGGCAGGCGCCCGAGCGGCCGGATGGGCGGGAGGCGCGGGAGCCCGGCCTGGACGAGCCCCTGATCGCCTATCTCGAGCTCGATCAGCTCACCGGCGACCGTGCGCGACCGCTTCCGCCCGCCCGGCTTGGCCGTGGTGCAAGCATCGCGCTGTGGGCCCTGCGAATCTTCGTGGTCGTGATCGCCGCGCTCGTGATCTACACGTTCATCGCCAACCTCGGCTCCTAGCGGGAGCTCGCCGGGGTCTCACGGTAGGCTTGCGGGCGATGGGGCTCGCCGAGCAGTTCACCGAGATCGTCGAATCGCTTCCAGATGACTGGACCGACCTCGAGCTCGACCTGCGCATCTTTGACGAGCGACGGTACGTCGACGCCGCTGTGCTGCTCGTCACCTGCAACGCGCAGCCCTACTCAAAGCATGACTGGCACTGGCGCATCCTGGTCGCACACCGCTTTGGTCACGCGGCGGCAGCGCCGGCGGTGCACGCAGCGCTGAAGCTCCTCGACGAGGCTGGGATCGAGGGCGAGCTCGCGGTGCGCGGGGTGCGCACCGGTCGCGTCGAGGTGGTGCCGATGTGGGGCCGGACGGAGTCCGTGCGCGAGGAGTTCAGGCGCGTGCGCGCGCAGTGATCGGGCCTCAGCCGGGCAGGAACGCCGGGTCGAACATCGCGGTGGTTGGCGGTGGCCGGCGGACGATCCCGAAGCGCGCCTCCCACCCGGCCCATCGCCGCAACAGCCCCATGTCAAGCTCGCCCACGCGTCCATGGGGACCGCGGAAGGCCGGGAGCTCGGCCGCCAGCTGCTCTAAGACAAGTCGGGGATCGAGTCCCGGCACGCGCGCCTCAAGCTCTGCGGCGGCCCGTCGCGGATGCGCGAGCGTAAAGCGGTAGCCGTCGACGAGTACCCGCACGACGGTTCGCACGAGCCCCGGATGCCGCCGGATCTCGCTCGAGCGCGCGCACAGCACCAGCTCGGGGTAAGAGGGAGCCCCGTAGCGCTGCACGAGGAAGCTGTGGAAGCCGGGGCGCTCGTGCGCGAGCGTCACGCCTTCGTCGTTCCAAAACGCGGTCGCGGCCGCCACCCGACCTGAGAGCAGCGCCGGCACGGCGTCGTAGCCGATTGTCACGGTCCGCACCAGCCTTGGGTTGCCGCCCGCTCCCGCCACGATCGAGCGCAACACCGCAAGATCGCTGGGATCGCCGGTGACGCCGACCGTGCGCCCTTCGAGTTGCCGCGGGTTGCGGATCTGCGGCGCCGCGATCACCGCCGCCAGCGGGCGCTCGACGATCGCCATCACGCCGACGATCGAGGCGCCGCGCTCGCGGGCGATTGCGAGGTCGTGGATGTCGAGGATCGCGAAGCTCACGCGACCGGTCTCGAGCAGCTTGATCGCGTCGCTGCTGGCGGAGGGTGCAATTACGCGCAGGCGCAAGTGCGCGTGGGCCGCGTAACCCTGGGCGAGCGCTGCGTAGATACCGGTGTGGACCGCGTTCGGCGTGAAGTCCAGCATCAGCGTGGCCGCGCGCGAGCGGGCGAACCCGTGTGCGCCGCTGGTGCCGCCGCAGCCGCCGAGCAGCAGCACCAACGCGAAGAGCCCAAGTGTCGGCGACAGCGGTCTGCGCCGGAGGCGTGAGCGGATGCGTCGTCGAGAGCCCATATCGCCCGCGGAGGATAGGGGGGCCCTCGCCATAGAATCTCCGCCTCCGATGTCGCAGCTGCAGCAGCCCGCGTCGGAGCGACAGGCGCCGCCGCCAGCCCTGTTCGCGGGCGTAGAGCCGCTCGAGGTGTTCGTCGAGCTGTTGGCAGAGCCTGAGAGCGAATCCTCTCCGACCGAGTTCTACGACCGCATCTGCGAGGCGATCTGCCGGCTGACGACGATGCGCCGGGCCGCGATCTTCATGGCCGACCGCGCGATCGGCCGGGTGCGCGCGGTGGGCGCGCACGGCATCTCCTTTGAAGAGCTTGCGGCGCTACGACCGACGCTCGACGAGACGCCGATCGCCCAGCGGGCGCTGCTAGCCGACGCGGTCGTAGTGGTCTCCGACGGGATCGAGCGCGCGGTGCCTCCCGACTACGCCAAGGTGTTTGGCATCACCACGCTCGTCTGCACGCCGCTCAGCGCCGCCGGGCGCGGCTACGGGGTGATTTGCGCCGATCGCGGCGGGGGGCGCTTCGAGCTCACCGACGGCGAGCGCCACCTGCTCTGGACGCTCGGCAAGACCGCGGCGCTGATCACCACCGCCCGCAACGCCACCCGCCAGCAGGAGCGCTCACGACGGTTGATGGAGCGCCTCGGCCTCGCGCGCGAGATCCACGAGCGCGTGCTCCAGCGCCTGTTCGGCGTCTCGCTTGCGTTGAGCGCGTCGCAGCCGCTCGAGCCGAACGAGCGCGAGCGCTGCGCGGGAGAGCTGCAGCGGGCGATAGCCGAACTGCGCCGGGCGCTTGAGCGGCCGCTCGCGCCGCTTCCCAACGACACCGAGACAACGCTTGCGGAGGAGGTCGAGCGACTGCGCGGCGAGCTCGCCGGCAGGCTTGAGATCGAGTGGCCGCTGGACGTCTCGGTGCCGCCCGAGCTCGAGGGGCTGGCGCAGTCGTTCCTGGCCGAGGCGTTGCGCAACATCGCCAAGCACGCGCGGCCTGCGCGTGTCGCCGTCGCGATCGCCCGCGATGCCGACACGTTCACGCTTGAGGTGCGCAACGACGGCGTGCTCGAGCAGGCGGTGGGCGAGGGGATGGGGTTGCGACTGGCGGCGTTCGAGGCGCTTCAGCACGGTGGGTGCGTTGAGTTTGGGCCGATCGCGCGCGAGCACGGCCGGACCGAGTGGCGCAGTCGCCTGGTCGTGCCCTACCCGGCCGAGGGGCAGCGGTGAGGGAGAGCTCCCCCGCGGGGGAGGCAAGCGCCGCGCCCCCCGCGGGCGGCCGACGGTTGCGCGTCCTAGTCGTCGACGACCACGATGTCGTGCACTGGGGCTTTCGGGTGCTGCTCGAGGGGCAGCCGTGGGTTGAGCGCTACCTGGCGGCGCGCACAGGCGGGCAGGCGGTGGAGCTTGCGCGGCGCGCACGGCCGCACGTGGCGCTTGTCGACCTGTTTCTGCCCGGCGAGTCCGGCGCGGAGGTGTGCGAGGCGATCCGGGCGGCAAGCGCTTCGACGCGAGTGCTGCTGATCTCCGGCGCAGGGCGGATGTCGCCGGCCGCGGCACGTGCCGCCGGCGCGTCCGGGTTTGTCTCCAAGGATTGGGATGCGGCGGAGCTGACGCGGGCGGTGCGGATGGTCGGACTCGGGATGACCCTCTTCTCGCCGCGCGAGCGCCAGCCCGCACCGCTTCTGTCCGAGCGTGAGCGCGAGGTGCTCGAGGCGATCGCTCGCGGCGAGACCAACCGCGAGATTGCAGCGGCGCTCTACCTCTCCCCCCACACGGTCAAGGAGCACACCAGCACGCTCTACCGCAAGCTCGGAGCTCGCAACCGAGCCGAGGCCGTGCAGCGAGCTCAGCGGCTTGGGCTGCTCGCCTGAGGCTCGCGGCGAGCGGGCGGATCGCCGATCCGCCCAGCTGCCGTTCAGCGGCGCCGCAGCAGCCGCTCGACGACCGGCAGCTTGATCGCATGCGGGACGTACTCGGCCGCCTGCATCGCCGCGCGCACCGGCAGCCCGGGCACGACCACGCGCGCGTCGGAGGCGAGCCCTTCGACGCCCGCGTGCGCCGCCTGCTCCGCCGTGATCCAGGCGACCCTCGGCACCACCCGCTCAAAGCTCTGCTCGCCCATCACCTTCCAGCCTGACACCTGCCAGAAGTCGGTTGCGACCGGGCCCGGGCAGAGCGCGGTGACGGTTACACCGAGCCGCTTGCACTCCTCGTGCAATGCCTCGGAGAAGGTCTTCAGGTAGGCCTTGGCCGCGGAGTAGCCAGCGGAGTAGGGGAGCGGCTGCATGCCCGCGGTCGAGGCGACGTTGAGGATCGCGCCGCGGCCGGCGCGCACCATCGCCGGCAGGTAGGCGGCGGTCAACGCGACCGGCGCCTCGACCAGCACCCGCAGTTGCTCGAGCTCGCGCTTCGGGTCGCTCTTGTGAAATGGGCCGTTTGTTGCGAAACCGGCGTTGTTGACGAGGATCTCCACGTTGAGGCCGAGCGCCTCGATGCGGCCTGGCAGCCGTGCGCGCGAGGCCGCCTTGGCGAGGTCGCAGCCGAGCGCCTCGGCCCGCACCCCGTGGCGCTCGCGCAGTTCCGCTGAAGCCGCATCCAGGCGCTCCTTGCGCCGCGCGACGAGCACCACGTTGTGACCGCGGGAGGCGAGCTCGTGGCAGATCGCAAGTCCGATTCCGGCGGAGGCACCGGTGACAAGCGCCGCTGAGTCGGGTGACGGTTGGGGCAGGCTCATCGCATCGCGGCCTTTCTGGGGATCAGAGACGCCGCACTCTTGCACATCGGGCGGGGCGTCCCACGCCTGCAGATCCGGCGCCGTGCTGGTGCAGGTCTCGGCGCGGGACTCCGGTAGATCCGGCGCAGTGCTTATGCGGGTCTCGGCGCGGGACTCCGGTAGATCCGGCGCCGTGCTTATGCAGGTCTCGGCGCGGTGCTCGTGCAGCTCTCGGAGCGGTGCGCGCGCAGCTGCGGCGGGCGCCTGATCCCGGCGCTCTTGCGGGTGTCGGCGTTGCGGTGCGGCCGGCACCCGCCGCGCGGCTGTGGAACACTGCCGCCGCATGGCCACCGGAGTCACACCCGCGGCGGTCGAGGTTGCGGTTGTTCGGGGAGCCCGCGACAGGCGCGAGTTCGTCGACCTTCCGTTCCGGCTACATGCGGGCACTAATTGGATCCCGCCGCTGAAGCTCGAGCGCTACGCCTACCTCAGCCGCAGGCTCAACCCGTTCTTCAAGCACGGCGAGGCCGAGCTGTTCCTCGCCCGGCGGGACGGGCGCGTGGTCGGCCGCATCAGCGCCCAGATCGACCACAACTTCAATGCCTTCCACGGCTGCCGCTGGGGGATGTTCGGCTTCCTCGAGTTCGAGGACGATCCGGCGATCCTCGAGGCGCTGCTGGCAGCCGCCCGTCGCTGGCTGCAGGCGCGGGAGGTCGAGCGGATCGTGGGACCGATGGACTTCATCATCAACGAGGAGGCGGGCGTGCTGTTCGAGGGGTATGAGCTCGAGCCGATGATCCGCCAGCCCTGGCAACCGCCCTACTACTTCGAACGCTGTGAGCAGGCAGGGCTATCCAAGGCGATGGACCTCCTGCACTGGGAGCTTTACGTCAGCGACCGCGAACAGCGCATGAACCCGATTCTGCCGCGGCTCGCTGAGCGCGCCCGCGAGAAGTACGGCATCCGCCTGCGGCGCATGAGCCGCCGAGCGCTGCGGCGCGACCTCGACGAGTTCGCGAAGGTCTATAACGCCGCCTGGTCGCGCAACTGGGGGTTCGTCCCCTACGACGAGCACGACCTCGATGACCTCGCGATCACCTACCAGCTGGTGTTCGACCGCGACTGGTTCATGATCGCCTACAACGAGAAGGAGACGGTCGCGATCGCGATCACGATCCCGGACGTCAATCAGGTGCTCAAGCGGATGAAAGGGCGGCTGCTGCCGCTCGGCTGGTGGCACTACCTCAACCGCCGCCGGATCATCGACCGTGTCCGCATCGGCTTTCTCGGCGTCCTGCCAGGCTACGAGCACACCGGGGTGGGCGCGCTGCTCTACATGGAGCACTTCGACGTCGCCAGCCGGACGGGGATCAACCGGGGCGAGGCGGGGTGGATCCTGGAGAGCAACCACTCGATGAACCGAGCGCTCGCGGAGATGGGGGGGCGGGTCGTGAAGCGCTGTCGCCTCTACGACCTGCCGCTCCAAGCTGGCTGAGGCGCACGGGACGCGCGACCGCGGCTGTCCCGGCGATCGCTGCGGAGCGGCGCCAGGTCTCACCCGGATCCACGCGCGTTGCGCGAACCGGCGTTCCCCCCGATCGGGGGGAACGCCCCGCGGCGGCTGTACCCCCGCGCGCACGAGGACGTAGCAGCGGTGATGAGCGCTACGGCGATCCTCTTTCCCGGCCAGGGCAGCCAGACGCCGCAGATGCGAGAGCAGGTGGAGCGCCACCGCCCGGACCTGCTCGAAGCCGCGTGCGAGGTCGTCGGCGAGGACCCGTTCGCGCGGGTCGAGGAGGGCACGCGCTTCGCCCAGCCCGCCATCTTCTGCGCAAGCCTGGCCGGCTGGGAGGCGCTTGGACGTCCTTCGGCCGACTACATGGCGGGACACTCGCTTGGCGAGCTGGCCGCGCTCGTCGCTGCGGGCGCGCTGCCCGAGCGAGACGGCCTTGAGCTGGTGGCGCTACGGGGCGCGCTGATGCAGCGCGCCGGCGAGCTTGCGGGCGACGGCGGGATGCTAGCCCTGATCGGCACGGGTGCGGCCGAGCACGCGGACGGGCTGGCAAGCGCCCACGGGCTGGCGGTCGCCAACGACAACTCGCCCCAGCAGGTTGTGCTCTCCGGTCCGCGGGCGGCGCTGCCCGCAGCCAGGGCCGCAGCGCGCGAGCTTGGTCTGCGGGCGCTGGAGCTGCCGGTCACCGGCGCCTTCCACTCGCCGATGATGGCCTCGGCGCTGCCTGAGTTCCGCGCCGCACTTGAGCGGGCGCGGCTGCAGGAGCCCTCCGTGACCGTCTTCTCCGCCGTGACCGCGGCGCCCTTCGACGACATTCGCGCTCGGCTCGCCGAGGCGCTGGTAAGCCCCGTGCGCTGGCGCGAGACGTTGCTTGCGTTACGTGAGCACGGCGCGCAGCGGTTTGTCGAGGTGGGCCCGGGACGTGTGCTGAGCGGGCTCGCCAAGCGCACGCTCGCAGACGTGGAGCTGGTCGGTGCCTGAGCGGGCGCTCGCCGGGCGCCGTGCTCGGCGCGAACGCCTGTGCGCGCCCGTGGGGGTCGATGTCTGAGCTTGCGCTCCGTGGGAGCGCGCTCGTGACCGGCGCCTCGCGCGGCATCGGTGCGGCGATCGCGCGGGCGCTGGCGGCCGACGGCTGGCCGGTGGGGGTTGGCTACCGCTCGGCGCGCGAGCGCGCCGAGGAGGTGGTCGCGGCCGTCGAGCGCGACGGGGGGCGCGCGGTGGCGCTGGCGGGCGACGTCGCTGCCGACGGCGTTGCCGAGCGGCTCCTGGAGGAGCTCGAGGAACGGTTCGACAGACCAGTGCTTGCGCTCATCAACAACGCGGGGATCAACCGCGACGAGCTTGCTCCCGCGCTCGACGACGCGCGCTGGCGAGAGGTGATCGAGACCGACCTCAACGCCGCCTTCCGGCTTACCCGTCGCGCGCTGCGGGGGATGCTGCGGGCCCGGGCCGGGCGGATCGTCAACATCTCGTCGGTCGTGGCGCTCCGCGCCAACGCCGGTCAGGCCAACTACGCCGCGGCGAAGGCCGGGCTGATCGCGATGACCAAGACTGTTGCGGTCGAGGTAGCGCGGCGCGGCATCACCGTGAACGCGGTCGCACCCGGCTGGATCGAGACGGAGATGACCGCCGGGGTCTCGAGCGAGCTGCTGGCGGCGATCCCGGCCCGGCGCGTCGGCACTCCCGCGGACGTCGCCGCCGCCGTACGCTTCCTCGTCTCGGATGAGGCGGGTTACATAACCGGCGCGGTGCTGAGCGTCGACGGCGGCCTGGCTGCCTGAGAGGATTCCCCGTACCCTCGCGACGTACCGCGCCCCAATCCAAGTCGATAGCGAAGTCCACCAGACAGCAAAGGAGAGGCAATGGCCACAGTCACCACCGAGCAGGTCCAGGCGCGCGTGATCGAAGCGCTTGCGAGCTTCGGCCCCGATGAGAGTCAGATCACCCCCGAGGCGACGTTCGAGCAGCTCGACATCGACTCGCTCGATCTGGTCGAGCTTGCGCAGATCGTCGAGGACGAGTACGGGGTGGTGCTCAAGGGCGAGGACATGAAGGAGCTCGAGACCGTCGGCGACGCCGTTCAGCTGATCGTCTCGCGCGCCTCGGCGTGAGCGACCCCGTCGCGATCACCGGCATCGGCGCCGTCACCCCGCTCGGGATCGGCGCCCGGACGCTGCACGAGCGCTGGGCTGCGGGCGAGAGCGGGATCGTCGACGGAGCGGGCACCTGCCGCGAGTTCAGGCCGGAGGAGTTCCTCTCGGTCAAGGAGGTGCGGCGGCTTGACCGTTTCTCGCAGCTGGCGCTGGTCGCCGCAGACGAGGCGATGGCCCAGGCTGGCTGGGAGGGCGAGCTTCCGTATGACCCCTACCGGATCGGCTGCGTGATCGCGACCGGGATCGGCGGCCTTGCGACGATCGAGGCCAACTACGACGCGATGCGCGAGCGCGGGCCGGAGCGGATCTCTCCACTGGGGATTCCTGGGTTCATGCCAAACGCGGCGGCCGCCGCAGTGTCGATGAAGCGCGGCTTGCGCGGCCAGACGTTCGCGGTCGCGTCCGCGTGCGCGAGCGGAGCCCACGCGCTCGGCTGTGCGCTGCGCATGATCCAATGCGGCGACGCCGACGCGGTCGTCGTCGGCGGCTCGGAGGCCACGCTCACCGAGTTCAGCTTCGCCTCGTTCAACGTGATGCAGGCGCTTTCGCCGACCGGCGAGTCACGTCCCTTCGACGCGCGCCGCAACGGCTTCGTGATGGGGGAGGGAGCGGGGGTGCTGGTGCTGGAGCGACGCGAGGCCGCGCTTGCGCGCGGCGGACGGATCCTTGCCGAGCTGGCGGGCTACGGCTCGACCGCCGACGCGCACCATCTGACTGCGCCCGAGCCGACCGGGCGGCCTGCCTCGCGCGCGATCGAGCTTGCGATCGCCGATGCCGGGGCGAGCCCGAGCGAGATCGCCTATGTCAACGCGCACGGCACGTCAACCCAGCCGAATGACGCCGCGGAGACGAGGGCGCTCAAGCTTGCGCTCGGCGAGCATGCCTACCACGTGCCGATCTCCTCGACCAAGTCGGCGATCGGCCATCTCCTCGGCGCCGCCGGCGCGGTCGAGGCGGTCGCCACCGTCGAGGTGCTGCGCACCGGGGTGATTCCGCCGACGCTCGGGTACGAGGTTGCCGACCCGGAGCTCGACCTCGACTACGTGCCCGGCGAGGCGCGGCCACTGCGCACAAATGGCCGCCCGCCCTTGGCGCTGTCCAACTCGTTTGCCTTCGGCGGGCACAACGTCGCCCTGGTGCTGCGGGGGGTGCCGACATGATCGGCGGAGGGGATCGCTGCGCGATGATGCTCGGGGGCATTGGGACGAGCGGATGCCCGGACGCTATCGGTTGACGATGACCTCCGCGCTCCGTGTTACCGCGTGGCCGATGGCGAGGGGTCGGCCGGCACGGACATGATCCTGGCGGGCAAACGGCTGGTGATCACCGGCGTGATCACCAGGGAGTCGATCGCCTTTCACGTCGCCGAGCGTGCACAGCGCGAAGGAGCGGAGGTTGTCCTGACCAGCTTCGGCCGCGTGCGGCGGCTGACCGAGCGCGCAGCACGACGGCTGCCGACCGAGGTCGAGGTGCTGGAGCTCGACGTCAACCGACCCGCCGACCTCGAGGCGCTCACCGGCAGCTTGCGCGAGCGCTGGGGCGCGGTCGACGGCGCTCTGCACGCGATCGCGTTTGCGCCCGAGGACGCGCTCGGCGGGCGGTTCATGAGCGCGCCCGCAGAGAGCGCCGCGCAGGCATTTTTGACGAGCGCATTCTCGTTCAAGGCGCTGGCGGCTGCGCTAACCCCGCTGATGCGGAAGGGAGGGGCGCTCGTCGGCCTTGACTTCGATGCCTCGGTCGCCTGGCCGGTCTACGACTGGATGGGGGTGGCCAAGGCCGCGCTCGAATCGGTTTGCCGCTACTTGGCGCGCGATCTCGGCCCGGCCGGCGTGCGCGTGAACCTGGTCAGCGCTGGTCCGCTTGGGACCGTTGCCGCGCGCGGGATTCCGGGCTTCGAACGGCTTGCCGCGCATTGGCAGCGCCAGGCCCCGCTGGGATGGAATATCGAGGATCCGGCCCCGGTCGCCGAGACGGTCTGCTTTTTGCTGTCCGAGCACGCGCGCGCGATCACGGGCGAGATCGTGCACGTCGACGGGGGCTTCCACGCGCTCGGCGCGCCCCTGGACGCATAGTTCCGCGGCTCACATCCGGAGGGGCTGGGCGGTTGCGCGCCGGCTCGCCAGCGAAACGGGACGGCCGCACTCCTCGGCCCATCGCCCTCCGCTCGCGCGCTTGCGCGTGGCAGTCGACCTGCGGTCGCCGGGCCGACCGTGGGCAGGCTCAGCGGAACAAATCGTCAGCGCGCGCGCGCAGAAGCGCCGCCGCTCCCGGCCCGTCATCCTCTGTCAGGTGGCGTGCGGCGCCCGAGACGATCACGACCGGCTGCCAGGCGTCCTTCGTGCGCGCTAGATCGGCGACCGCCGCGAGCTGGTCGGCGACCGCGATGCTCGTCGCGTGCAGCGTGCGCCCAGTCGCATCGACACGGCCGCGCCAGTCATCGAGCGGCGCGAGGCCCGCGGCGCCGATCGCGACGTCACACTGACCGACCCGCCACGCTCGGCCGAACGAGTCGGTGATGATGACGCCGGGACGGGCGCCCGCAAGCTCCCCGAGCCGCGCGCGCAGCGCCCGCGCCGATGCGTCTGGATCGACGGGGAGGGTCAGAACCGCTCCCTCGCCGCGGAGGTTCGAGGCGTCGACGCCCGCGTTGGCGCAGACAAAGCCGTGATGCGTCTCGCAGATGAGCACCCCCCGCGCGGCGCGCAGGAGCGCGCGCGACTCTTCCAGGATCACCTGCACAAGCCGTGGATCCTTGCCATGAGCCTCTGCCAGCTCGCGTGCGCGCCGTCGCGGTATGACCTCGTCGAGATGCCGCAGCCGCCCCTCGGCCTTCGAGACCACCTTGTGCGCCACCACCACCACCTCGTCACCACGCAGCGGCTCTGGGAGTGCGCGCGCGATCAGCGCCCCGAGGTCGTCGCCAGGGCGGACCTCGGGCAAGCCCTCCAGCGGCCTGGCGAGAATCACCGCCTGAGCTCCGGCGCGAACATCACCGCAGATGCGAGCGCGCGAGCTGGCTCAGCATGCCACGCGTGTGCGCGGCCCCCCCGTAGCGCGCCGCAAGCTCGGCCCGAAGCGCCGCCAGGTCATCGGGGGTGTCGACGTCGAGCGCGAGCGTCGGCACCGGCACGATCGCGTGTGGGACCTCGGCGGCGCGAGCCCGCTCCTCGTGGCGCTTACAGCTATCCGGCCCGAACGCGGGCTCGATCGCATCAGGCGGGCTGAGCATCAGGCCGTTGGTGCCGGTGCCGTGGCGGTCCGGGATGATTGCCGCGAAGTGCTCATGCTCGGGCCTGCCGGCGAGCAGCTCCTCGAGCTCGCGTGGGTCGAGGAGAGGGCAGTCGCCCGGGATCAACAGCACGCGCGCGATCCCTCCCTGGAGCGCCATCCGAATCCCCGCCAAGGCGGCGGCGTTGTGGCCGGCGGCCGGCGTCGGGCCGTCGGGCGCGGCGGCGTTGCGGCCGGCGGCCGGCGTCGGATCTTCGAGCACGGTGGCGCCGTGTCCGCCGGCGATCCGCTGAGCCGTGTGGTCGGAGGTGATGACGGCGATCCCGGCCAGCCCGCGGCAGCGGCGCAGCGAGGTCAGCACGTCGGCGTACATCGCCTCGGCCAGTGCGCGTCGCGGTCCCGGCGACAGCGCCTCGCCGAGCCGCTGCTTGGCGTGCTCGAAGCCCTTGATCGGCAGGATCGCGTAGGTGCTCATCGGCGGCGAACGCTACCCGCTGCGCCCAGCGCAAGGGCGAACTGCAACGTGCGCTCGGCGAGAGCGCGCGCGGCCCGCGGCGTCTCGATCAGCACGGAGGTTTCGAGCAGCGGGAGCGCATCCGTAGGCTGATCCGCGATCAGTCCATCGATCAGCCCCTCGTAGCAGGCGGCGATCCCGTCGCTCGAGCACTCATACCCGCAGAAGCGCAGGAACTCCGCCGTCGGCCCCTTGAGCACGCGTCCGCGCACAAGCGGTGAGACCGCCACCACCGGGGCTCGGGAGCGCTCGATCGCAGCGCGCAGATCGCCGGTCGCAAGGATCGGGCCGATCGAGATGATCGGGTTCGACGGTCCGATCACGATCGCCTCCGCGCGCTCGATCGCCTCAACTACCTCCTCAGTCGGCGAGGCGGCGCGCGCGCCATGGAAATCGAGCCCCTGCACGGGGCCGCGGCCAGCGGCGCGGATCATGAACTCCTGGAAGGACCACCAGCGGTCGTGCGCCATCACGCGGGTGCGCACGGGGTGATCGCTCATCGGCAGCACACGCGCACGGACCCCGAGCGCACCGGTGATGGCGGCATGCGCTTCGGTGAGCCGCTCCCCCTCCCGCAGTCGGCGCGCGCGCTCGAGCCCGATCGCCAGATCCCGATCGCCGAGGTTGAACCACACATCGACGCCGAGCGAGCGCAGCCCATCCATGGTTGCGAAGGTGTCGCCGGCAAGGCCCCACCCGCGCTCGTCGATTAGCCCGGCCAAGTGGAAGACGACGAGGTCCGGATCGGGGGAGACGTAGGCGCCGTAGATCTCGATGTCATCGCCCGTGTTTGCGATCACCACCAGTCGCTCAGCACCAACGGCCGCAAGCATCCCCCGCGCCAGCTTGGCGCCGCCGGTGCCGCCGGCCAGAACCACCACCGGCGGCGGCCGCTTGGAGGAGTGCTGGCTTTGGGCAACGCGCGGCACGGCGGCAGTCTAGGCAGAGGCTGATGCTCGCGCCGAACGGCGTCGATCGGCTCTGGCGGGGATGGGGGCCGACGGGGGAGAGGTGACGTTGATCTGCGGATTCGCCCGCTCCAGGGCGCTGAGCTGGCGGGGATGGGGGCCGACGGGGGAGAGGTGACGACCTCACGTCGGGTCGCGGGGCGAACCAACCGGATCGACAGCTACCGCGAGCCGGCCCTAGGGTGGTGGCGCGCTCCGATAAGGGAAAGCGCCTCGACCTGGAGTGCCTTTCTGGCGGATTTGACCAGCTTTCTACCCCAAGTTTCTTGCGCGGCGGGGTGGCGCTCGGCGTCTTGCGCGGCGGGGTGGCGCTCGGCGTCTTGCGCGGCGGGGCGGCGCTCGGCGTCTTGCGCGGCGGGGTGGTCCTCGGCGTCTTGCGCGGCGGGGTGGCGCTCGGCGAGCCGCTGTGTGGTCGATGGATGCCGAGGCGACGCTATCCGCCCCCCTTTGTAGGGATCACGGCGTCGTCCATCAGCCGGTGCCTCGTATCGCTCCCAGAGCTTTTTGTGAGCAGCGCCTCACTGCCCTGCCGTGCGCTTCGGCAACACTCGAGGTCCCGTCGCCGCCGGGTGTCTTCTCGCCGCATCCGCCTGATCCGCCTCGCCGGTCAACATGGCATCGATGGCGTCCACAAAAGCGAGCGTCAGCTGCACTGCGCGGTCCAGCGATCGCTCGTCGATGAGCTCCGCCGTGTCATCGGGGGCGTGCGAGCGCGCTACCAGTCCTCGTGGGTCGAGCAAGCCCAGCGCGACAGCCGGCAGCGCGCGCATACGGGCCTGGAGCGCGGGCGAGGCGCCGCGACCTCGTAGCGGGGCAAGCTGGGGCTCGAACCCCGCCTCGCGGAGCCGGCGGCAGAGGCTGCGCAAGGTGGCGTCGTAGCGGAGCGGCACGAGCTGGCCGTCGCTGTGCCACCAAACGGCGTGGCTGTCCGCACACGGCGCGAGCCCCAGCACGATCGTTTCGGATGCGCGCAGCGAGTGACGGTGGCGGCGCAGATGAGATCGCAGGCCGATCCCCTCGCCGTCGCCGGCTCCCGCCAATAGGACGTGCACGGCGACGCCCGCCGGCGGCGCGGCATCGAGCGCGCGTGCAGCCGCCAGCGCTACCGCCACGCCGCTCGCGTTATCGCCGGCTGCCGGACCGAAACGCGCGGATGCCAGCTCCAGCAACGCCGCCACTGCCACCACGAGGCCAATCGTCGGCACCGCCTGAAGGCCGTCGACCGCGTTGCCTGCCGCCCCCAGCCAGCGTGCCGCGGCGATCGCCACCACCCAGCCGAACGCGATCGTCAGCCAACCGAGCCAACCAAAGGTCAGGCCGCCGAGATGGCGACGCGCGAGCGCAAGGGGAGTGCGGAACCAGCGCGAGTGGACGATCCCCGTTCGCCCGGCATCGTAGTTGGCGGTGAGGATCAACCCGACGCTGGCGGACGCCGGCGCTCGCGAGGGAGGCGCGACGACGTTCTGACTGGCCCGCTCAGGTGTGAGTCGCCGACCAAGCGAGCTTCCGGTGAGCCAATCGACGACTGTCGAAAGCAACGCCGCCAGCGCCAATGCGCCGCCCGCGAGCGGCGCGCGTACGCTGAGCAGGCTCCCCGCGAGCGCGAGCAGCGCATGCCAGGCATGCGCAAGAGCCCAGTTCGGTCGGCACCAGAATGCTTCAATTCGCGCTTCGCGCCCGCCAGCGCGCAGCTGCTGTTCGAGCCATCGCGCGGCGCGCCGCTCGGAGTCGGTGCCGGCACCACGTTGCTCGTGCGCGCACAGGCCCTGGATCGTTTCGAGTGGGCGCACGGTGGTGGATCATCGCAGCGGGGCGGGGGCCGACGACGCGGTCTCTCCACCGTTCAAGCGGAAATCCGAGCGTTGGCTCGGGGCCTCCTGGGGTCCCCACAGGAGTGGTTCGAGGGCATCGCCCTCGTGCGCCCGCGTGGGGGAGGCCGGCAGCTACGAGTGCTGCTGCGACCAGCGCGATACGTGGACGCGTGACGGCTTGGGGTGAGGGGACGCTCAAGCCGGCGAGCCCTGTGACCGCCACCATCTCGGCGGGCGCAGCCGCTCCGCTTCGCGATCCGATAGAAAGCGCGGGTGCAGAGCGCTAACCAGCAGGCGCTGCTTGAGATCGCGATCACCGCCGCGCGGGCGGGCGCGCGCGAGCTACGCGCCCGCTTCGGGAGCGCTGCGCTCGGTGTGCGCACGAAGAGCAGCGCCACCGATCCGGTGTCGGAGGCCGACGTGGCCTCAGAACGGGCGGTGCGCGCGGTCCTGGAACGCCATCGACCGTCGGACGGAATCCTCGCCGAGGAGGGCGGCAATCGCGGTCCCACCGTCGAGGACGGCCTGCGCTGGATCGTTGATCCCCTCGACGGCACCGTCAACTTCCTCTTCGGCGTACCGCTGTTCGCCGTCAGCGTCGCCTGTGAGGATGCGCATGGGACGCTTGCGGGCGTTGTGCTCGATCCGCTGCGGGAGGAGTGCTTCGCCGCTACGCGCGACGGCCCAGCGACGCTAAATGGCGAGCAGATCAACGGCTCGTCCCGAAGCGATCTGGCCCAGGCCCTGGTTGCGACCGGCTTCGCCTACGACGCGCGCACGCGCGCGCGTCAGGCCGCCGTGGTGGCCCGTGTCCTGCCTGCGGCGCGGGATATCCGCCGTGGCGGCGCGGCCGCGCTCGACCTGGTCTGGTGCGCATGCGGCCGCTTCGATGCCTATTACGAGCGTGACGTAAAGCATTGGGACATCGCGGCGGGTGCGCTGATCGCCTCGCGCGCGGGACTGGTGGTGCGACGTCTTGAGGCCCGCGGCGAGGATCCACAGGGGCTGGTGGTGGCACCGCCGGGGCTGATCGATGCGCTGTGCGAGCTTGTCGAGAGATGACGTGGAGCTGCTGGACGGATGCTCGAGCCGGGCGATAGAGGCGCCGCGGGAGGCCGGCGGTGGTCCCAAGGGGCGGGGCGATAGAAGCCCCCGCACCCTGACGTGATTGAGTTTGAGGACAATAGTGGTCCTTAAAGTCAGGCACGTCGAGCGGCGGTGGCGGAATCGGCAGACGCGGTGCCCTCAAAAGGCATTGTCCGCAAGGACGTGTGGGTTCGAGTCCCACCCGCCGCACTGGCTGTCGCGGCTCAGCCTGCGCCTCGCGTCGCACCGGCCGCACTGGCTGGCGCACGTTGAGCCTGCGCCCCGCGTTCTTCGGCGAGCCGGCAAGGGCGGGTTTGCGTCTGGTGCGCCGACTGCGTTCAAGCCAGCCGGCGCGTTGATCACCTCGCCCGGTTCAACGGCCCAAGCAGGTCAGACCCCGCGGAGCCGAAGCCGCTAGGCGGCCTCGGCGGAGAGCGGCGTGTCAGGTCGCTCACTGTCCGAGGGACCCTCGATCCCCGTCGGCGGAGCGCCCGGAGGTGATCCCTCGCTCACCGTCCGAGCGTGGACCCTCGGCCTCCTCCATCGGCACCTCGATCTCCACGTTCCAAGCCTGCTGGAAGCCACGCATGGAGAAGAAGATCAGGAGGATCTGGATCGGCGCCAGCAGTAGCGTCAGCGTGCCCAGCGTGTCGCCGCCCAGACCGGGGCCGCCGAACAGCGCGCGCGCGTGCGCATAGCCGAAATCGGTCCTCGTGAACCAGCTAGTGCCTGATAGGCCGGCCCCGGCGACCAGCGAGTCCATCAGCAGCAGGACCCCAAGGCCCGCGCAGATCGGCAGCAATCCGCGTGCCCAGCGTTGCCAGATGTAGAAGGCCATCACCAGATAGGCGAATGCCCAGATGAAGTCGATCGGCTGGAGTCCTTGCAGCTCGCTCCAGCCTCCGATCGCGACGGTGAGCATCACCCCTGCGGAGATCACGAGCAGCAGGACGACGATTGCCTTGACCGCATGGCTTGCCACCCTTCTCCGGTTCGGGTAGATGACGACGTAGCCAGGCGTTACCGTCCGGCGCCAAGGCACCACCGCAACATACAATCTGCCAACGACGCGCGCGCCAGTTCCCGCGGGCGTGGCGAAATCGGTAGACGCGCCGGCTTTAGGTGCCGGTGGGCATAGCCCGTGGGGGTTCGAGTCCCTCCGCCCGCATTTCGGACGATCAGCGCGCCCAAAAGAGGATCACGAGTCGACCCGGCACACGCCGCCGATGCAGCTCAGCCGCATGCGGGCGATCGCGTGGTCTCGCAGCGAGAGGATCGGCGCCGGGGCGGCCAAGGGCGATCGTAACCCGAGAACTCGGGGGGCGCGCGGCGAGCCCTGGCGCGAGGCGAGCGCCAGGGACAACTACTCGGGTGTCGAGCTCGCTGGGGCGGGTGTTGAGCTCGCTGGGCCGCTAGCAGGGGAGACAGGACTCGAACCTGCAACCGCCGGTTTTGGAGACCGGTGCTCTTCCAATTGAGCTACTCCCCTGTGCAGGGAGGATCAATTCTACGTCGGCGCAACCGAACGGGTTTGTGGCCTCCAGGCGGTGCCGGGGCTCGGTACTGACGAGCGCAACCTGCCCGCCGGTCCGGATATCGCCGTGCCGCCCCGCCGCGGATAGCCTCCTGCCGAAGGATCGACGCACGGAGCGCCGCACGTTGTGCGACGGGCGCGGAGCGCCGCACCTTGTGCGACGGCGGTGCGGACAGCGCTCGCCCGGCGTCTGCCGCTGCGTGAAGCGGCCTGCTCGGCGTCTGTACGTGGCCGGGGAGCGCCCACCGGCCGCTCGCCTGGCCGCGCCCGTCTGCAACCGATCATCGCAAGAGGGCGCGCCCCAGGTCCTCGATGGGCGCTGTCGCCGGCTGCGGCCAATAGCATGCGTGGTTGTGCGCGCGCACACCGTCTACCACACCTTCCGCACCACCCAGCGCCGCGAGTTCGTACGGATCACCGAGGAGGTCGCGAGCGCGGTGCGCGAGTCGGGGATCGCGGAGGGGATGGTGCTCGTCTCGGCGATGCACATCACGGCTGGCGTTTGGGTCAACGACGATGAGCCGGGGATTCAGGCGGATGCGCTCGAATGGCTCGACAAGCTGGCGCCGCCGAGCTGGATGGACCCCGCCAGCCCGCTCGCGCGCGAGCTCTTGCCCGATTCCGGCGACTACCGCCACCACCGCGGCGGTGAGGACAACGGCGATGCGCACCTCAAGAACCTGCTCGTGCATCACCAGGTGATCGTGCCGATCACCGAGGGTCGGCTCGACCTCGGGCCCTGGCAGCAGATCTTCTACTGCGAGTTCGACGGTCGCCGCCCAAAGCGACTTGTGATCAAGGTGATGGGAGATTAGTGGTCGGCGCGGCAGGGTTGCAGGCGGTAGGCACAAGCCGTATCGTGATCAAGGGGGTGGGGGAGTGACGCACGGCCCTGGGACTGGCGGGTGTCGGTCGAGGGCTGCGAGCTCCAGGAGTATGGGGGATGCCCTCTGCTCGGGCGACGCCGGAGGGTGAAGGTTGCAGTTCTACCTAAACGGTTACAGGCCCGGTGATCCGCTGGTCGAGGAGCCCCATCCGTCGGTGGCGGCACGGCCGTCCGGGCTCCCCGGGGAAGCCGATGTGGTGATCGTCGGGTGCGGCCCGGCCGGACTCGTGCTGGCTGCGCAGATGAGCAACTTCCCCGACATTCGGACCGTGATCGTCGATCGCCGCGACGGCCCGCTTCGGGTGGGCCAAGCGGACGGGGTTGCCTGTCGCACCGTCGAGATGTTCGAGGCGTTCGGCCTCGCCGATCGCCTAACGCGTGAAGGGTACTGGGTGAACGAGGTTTGCTTCTGGCGTCCAGATCCACTCGACAAAGACAGGATCACCCGCGCGAGGCGCGTTCGCGACACCGAAGAAGGGCTGTCGGAGTTCCCTCATGTGATCGTCAACCAAGCGCGTATGCTCGCCCACCTTCGCGACCACATGCAACGATCCGCCAGCCGACTCACCCCCTTCTACGGTCTGTGCGCAAGCGATGTGCAGATCGACAGCGACGTCGGCTCGGAGTATCCGGTGCGCCTCACGCTGCAGCATATGAAGGGGCGCGAGACGACGGGGGAGGCGTCAGTCATCCACACCAAGTACCTCGTCGGCTGCGATGGCTCGCGGAGCGCGATCCGCACCGCCATCGGCCGAAAGCTGGTTGGCGACCGGACCGATGAGTCGTGGGGCGTGATGGACGTGCTGGCGGTCACCGACTTTCCCGACATTCGCTACAAGTGCGTGATCTCCTCAGCGAGCCACGGCAACATCCTGATCATCCCCCGTGAGGGTGGCTACCTGGTGCGGCTCTACGTGGAGCTGACCGCTGCAGGCGATCAGGAGCTCTCCGACAAGCGGGCGCTCACGCCCGAGCGTCTGGCCAAGGTCGCCGAGCGCATCCTTCATCCCTACACGCTCGAGCTGAAGGACGTGGGCTGGTGCTCGGTGTACGAGGTAGGACAGCGTCTGTGCGAGAAGTTCGATGACGTGCCTGCCGAGCAGACGCCGGAGCGGCTGCCGCGCGTCTTCATCGCGGGCGACGCCTGCCACACGCACAGCGCCAAAGCCGGTCAGGGGATGAATGTTGCGATGGCCGATGCCTGGAACCTAGGGTGGAAGCTCGCCGCCGTTCTGCGTGGCAGAGCCCGGCCTGAGCTGCTGCACACCTACTCGGCGGAGCGTCAGGCGGTGGCGAGGGAGCTGATCGAGTTCGACCGGGAGTTCTCGAGGCTCTTCAGCGCTCGCCGGAGCGCAACGCCCTCTGGAGAAGCGGACCGTGCCGACCCCGAGCAGTTCGAGCGGTACTTCGTCGCGCAGGGTCGTTTCACCGCCGGAGTCGCGACCAAGTATGCGCCGTCGATGATCATCGCCGAGACCAGCTTCCAGCACCTGGCGGTCGGGTTCCCGGTGGGAATGCGCTTCCACTCGGCGCCGGTGATCCGCCTGTGCGACGCTCGACCGCTCCAACTGGGCCATGTGGCGCGCGCGGATGGCGCCTGGCGCCTGTACCTCTTCGCCGACGCGGCCGAGCCGACGAGTGAAGGCTCTCGCGCACGCGCGCTGTGCGAGTTCCTGGGCTCGGAGCGCTCGCCGCTGAGAAGGTTCACGCCGCCGGGCGTGGACCCTGACTCGGTGATCGACGTTCGTGCGATCTTCCAGCAGGACCATCATCGGCTCGACATCGCCGCCATGCCGTCGGTCCTGCTTCCCAAAAAGGGCCGGTTCGGGCTGATCGACTACGAGAAGGTCTTCTGCCCCGATGCGGACGCCGGCGACATCTTCGACCTGCGCCGCATCGACCGCGAGGCGGGCTGCATGGTCATCGTCCGCCCAGACCAGTACGTTGCGCACATCCTTCCACTCCATGCGTACCGCCAGCTAGACGACTTCTTCGCCGGGATCCTGATCGATGCCGCGGAGGGTGGCTCGAGCGTTCGCTCCCACACCGGAGGCTGATCTGGGCGCTGAGGATCGCTGCGGCTCGGGTTGAGGAGAGCCCGCCGGCTGCTCGAGGTCGCTAGTGCGCGATCACACGAGGCCCGGCGCAGAAAGGGGAGCGACGCGGCGAATCGAGGAGCGACGGACGGGAGTCGAGAGCGACGGACGGGAGTCGAGGAGCGGCGGACGGGAGTCGAGGAGCGGCGGACGGGAGTCGAGGAGCGGCGGACGGGAGTCGAGGAGCGGCGGACGGGAATCGAACCCGCATCATCGCCTTGGAAGGGCGAGGCTCTGCCATTGAGCTACCGCCGCGGACCGAGACCTCTATCTTCGCTCAATCGGGGCGAGCGCGGGGCGGCCCGTCTCGTAACGGCCCCTGATCACACCTTGACCTGTGCCCACTCGGCCTTGTGTGCCCGCTTGGCAGCCTGGTAGTCGGCGAGCGCCGCGGCCGAGTCAACATCGCCGAGCGTCGGGTGATTCGGCACAAGCTCGCGCGCCGCCTCGACACCAAAGCGCTTCGCCAGCACCGCCGCCAGCGATTTGACCTTCATCGCGCCGAAGCCCGGGAGTGCCGTCAGGTTGGCGCGCAGCTCCTCGGCATTGGCAGCGTCGGTCCAAACGCGCGCGGCGTCGCCGTCGTAGCGCTCCAGCACGTGGCGTGCGAGCGCCCGCACCCGCCCGGCCATCGCGCCCGGAAAGCGATGGATCGCCGGCTTGGACTGGAACACGCTCTCCAGATCGGCGTCCGCGAGCGCCCTTGGATCGAGCGAGCCAAGCCTGCGCTTGAGTTCGAGCGGTCCCGAAAAGGCCTTCTGCACGCTGACCTGCTGGTCGAGCACGAATCCGACGAGCAGCGCCATTGGATCCCGCGCGATCAGCTCGTTTGCCTGATCGGAATCGGTGAAGTACAGGCGCTCGGGCATCGCAGCGATCCTAGCTGCTCGCGCTATTTTGGCGGCGATGGCCCCGACTGGTTCCCCGGGCCGTAGGCGATCGTTCAACATCGTCGCGCTCGCAATCCTGGTGCTCGCGATTGCGGTGGTGGCGCGCTCGCATCGGGGGCCGCTCCACACCTACGGGGCGAGCGTGCAGCGGGTGGTGCTGACGGCGGGAGGGCTCGGAGAGCGCCTGCCGGTGACGCTGGTGCGCCCCGCCGGAGCGCCGGCAGGTCGACCGCTGCTGGTGCTGCTCTCGCCGGACCCAGAGGACCCGGGCGGGACCCTGAGCAGCGGGCTGTTCGCAGCGCTGCACGATCTTGGCGGCAGCGCTCCGACCCTCGCCCTCCCGGGCGGTCCCGCTCGCGCCTACACGGGTGCGGACGCGGGCGCCTGGCGAAGCTACCTGCTGAGGGTGGTGATCCCGGCAGCCAGCTCGAAGCTGGACGCGAACCCGCGCCGCGTGGCGATCGGGGGAGTGGGTGCCGGCGGCCCCGTCGCGGCGTCAGTGGTGCGCTCGGCGAGCGCGAGCCTCTGCGGAGCAGCGCTCACCGGGGTGCGCACCTCACCGTCGACCGAAGCGGCATGGAGGCAGTATCTGGGCGTATACGCAAATGCGCTCGCACGATGCCGCAGCGCCACCTCGACGGCCTAGAACCCGACCGCGGGCCCGCCGCAACGTCGATCGACGAGGGCACTCCCGCGGCGGCCCGAGCACGCGGTGCCCGATCAACCCGTGCGCCCACGGCGGCCGCTGCGCTGCGCTCGGCGCAAGCTGGCCGAACCAGGCGCGCAACCCCCGGTATCATCGGTTAGCCGCGGGGAGTGGCGCAGTCTGGTAGCGCACCCGGCTGGGGGCCGGGCGGTCGTCGGTTCAAATCCGGCCTCCCCGATGCGGTCGGTTCAAATCCGGCCCTCCCCGATGCGGGCGACAGGCGGAGCGCGACGGTGGGAGCGCTGGGCGCTGGATCAGGGAGAGCGATCCACGAGACGAGGCAGAGCTCCCCGACACTAGAGCTCCCCGACGCCAGAGGAGATCGATCGCTCGGCGATCCGGGCGAATCGCGACTCAGGCTCGCCGCTGAACGCGGATGGCAGCGTCCGGTGCAAGCGCCTCGAGAAGCTCGGCTTGGCCCTCGGGCGTGGCGAGCGGTGCAAGCACGGCAGTGGTGATCCCGCCGGCGAGGAACCGCTCGATGCGGGCGCGGATCTGCGCGGGCGTGCCGAAGACGAAGATCTCTCGGATCAGCTCCGTTGGCGCAAGCGCGGCCGCTCGCGCTCGGTCGCCGGCGGCGTAGGCGTCGAGCATCGGTTGGAGCTGCTCGCCCCAGCCGAGCCAGCGGAAGAAGTTCGCATAGGCGGGCACGCTGCCGTAGGCGGCGAACATGGGGCGAACGGCGGCGATTCCCTCCTCGGCTGGGCCGGCGACGATGAAGAAACGGCAGGCAAGCTCGGTCGAGCCAGGCTGGCGGCCGGCCGCGCGCTCGCCCTCGCGCAGCGCGTCGACCACCCGCGGCAGGCCCGAGAGCGGCAGGAAGTTGGTGAAGGCGCCATCGGCCACCTCGGCCGCCAGCGCGAGCATGCGCGGGCGTAGCGCGGCAAGGATGATCGGCACCCGCCGACTCACCGGGCGCTCGAGCCGCAGGCCCCCGAAGCCGCGCTCAGCCGGCACCGACAGCACCGGTCGCAGGGCTTGCACCGCCTGCCGCAGGTGGGCGAGCGGCCGTTCGAAGCGGAAGCCGTTGAAGCGCTCGACCGTCACCTCGGTGGAGGTCCCAAGGCCGAGCACGAAGCGGCCATTGCTCGCCTCCTGCAGCGCTGCGGCAGTTTGCGCCAACACCGCCGGCCCGCGCGTGTACGGGTTGACGACGCCGGTCACAAGCCGCATCCGCTCGGTCACGGGCGCCGCCAGCGCCAGCGGCGTGAAGCCATCGGTGCCGTTGGGCGTCTCCCCCGACCACAAGTCGTCGTAGCCGAGCTCCTCGGCGCGGCGGTAGAGCGGCGGGTGCCGATCAAGCGGAACGCCCGCGAACGGCACCGTCAGCGACCACCTGGTCCCGGTGCTCACAAGCGCAACTTATCCGACCCCGCCGCCGCTGCGAGCTCAGAGGTCAGTGTGATGGCCGCGCTCCCCGGCGGAGGCCGCGACCGCATCGCCGAGCGGAATGTCCGCGTGGAATGGGGGCGCGATTGCGGTCAGGCCGCCGTCGACGACGAGCGTCGTGCCGGTCACGTACTCGGCGGCGGGGGAGAGCAGAAACAGCACGCAGTCGGCAACCTCCTGGACGGTGCCCATCCTCCGCTTGGGGATCTTCGGCAGCACCGTCTCCAGCGGCGGCACGCGTCCGGTGGAGTAGAAGTAAGCCGAGGAGTCCGACTCGATGATCCCGCCGTTGACCGCGTTGACATTGATTCCGCGCGGCGCAAGCTCGACCGCCATGTAGCGGGCCCACGCTTCAAGCGCTGCCTTTGCAGCGCCAAGGTTGGCGTAGGTGGGGAAGCTGCGGATGGCGCCATAGCTGGAGAGGACGACGACGCGCCCGCCCGCGTCCATCAGCTCCACGGCCCGCTGGGTGCCGATTACAAATGCGCGCACGTTGAGGTTGAAGGTGCGCTCGAGGTGGTGGGGCTTGAGCTCCATGAACGAGCGGAAGTTGCTGGCGGAGGCGTTTGAGACGAAGAAGTCAAGGCGGCCAAAGCGGGATGCGACCTCGTCGAAGAGGCGCTCGAGGTCCTCGAGCTGCTCGATGTCGGCGCGGATCGCGTGGCCGCGCCCGCCGAGCCGCTCGATCTCCTCCATGGTTGCCCGCGCCGCCTGCTCGTTGACGCGGTAGTTGATCACAGGGAGCGCGCCGCGAGCCGCGAGCGACAGCGCCAGTGCGCGGCCGATCCCGCGCGAGCCGCCGGTGATCAGCGCGATCCGCCCCTCAAAGCCCGCCCGCGGTGAGAGGGATGCGGGATTGGCGTTCGCCTGGGGTGGGGAGGGGTCGCGTCGCTCTGAGCCGGCGCGCTGGCGAGCGCCATCCGCGCGCGAATCGCTCGCCCTGCTCACCGCAGCAGCTCCCGTGCGATTGTCGTCTTCTGGATCTCCGCGGTTCCCTCCTCGAAGCGCTGCGCGCGCGCGTCGCGGTAGACGCGCTCGATCGGGGTCGAGGACCAGTAGCCGATGCCGCCATGGACCTGCAGCGCCGAGTCGGTTACCCGCTGGAGCATCTCGCTCGCGAACAGCTTTGCCATCGCCGACTCGCGAGTGGCGCCGCCGTCGCGCTCCCACCTGGCCGCCGCCCGCAAGGTGAGGCTCCGCGCCGCCTCGATCTCCGTTGCCATCTCCGCCAGGCGAAATGCGATCGCCTGCCGCTGGGCGATCTTGCGCCCAAATGTCTCGCGGCGCCTGGCATAGTCAAGCGCGAGCTCGAGCGCACGCTCCGCCAACCCAACGCAGGTCATCGCCACCGCGATCCGGCTGGGCGCCAGGAACCCCGAGAGCGCAACCTCCAGTCCCTGGCCCTCCTCACCAAGCCGGTTGGCGACCGGGACGGGCGCGCGCTCGAAGATCAGATGCGCGTGGTCGGTGCCGCGCACCCCCATCGTCTCCGGCATCTGGCGCGCTTGCACGCCCTCGCCGCGCGGCGGGACCATCAGCGCAACCGTTCCCTCGGCGCCGCGGGTGCCCTCGAGGCGCGCGAAACAGAGCAGGTAGTCGGCGATCGTGCCGAACGTGATCAGGTGCTTTTCGCCGCTCAGGTAGTAGGTGTCCCCATCGCGGACGACGCTCGAGCGCAGATCGGCGCCCGTCCCCGCGGTCGGCTCGGTGAGCGTGAAGGCGACCTTGATCTCGCCGCGCACCTGCGGTAGCACGAAGCGCTCGCGCTGCTCGGGCGTGGCGTGCGAGTCGAGTGGGCGCCAGATCCCGTTGCACACGTGCACGATCATGCGTAGCGACGCATGCGAGCGCGAGAACAGCTCGAGCAGCTCCAGGTAGCGCGTGAATGGCAGGCCGAGGCCGCCGTACTGCGCGGGCGCCGCGAGCCGCAGGTAGCCGCGCTCGCGCAGCTCGTCCCAGAGCGCCTCCGGTACGTTGCGCTCGCGCTCGATCAGCTCGGCCCAGCGCTCGCCCTGCTCGCGCACGTAGGCCTCTACCTCCTGCTTGAGCTCGGCGAAGCGCGCCTCGGGGAGCTCGCCATCAGGCGCGGCGATCATCACCTCGCAGCGCCCTCCTTGGATCGCTCGCGCGCAAGCGCGCGGGCATGCTCGCGCAACAGGTACTTCTGGACCTTGCCGGAGGCGGTCCGCGGCAGCGCCGCGACCAGCTCGAGGTGCTCCGGCCAGTAGGTCTTGGTAACGCGGTGAGCGTCGAGGTGCTCCCGCAGCGCGGCGAGGTCGAGCTCCGCGTCCGGTTCGGCCACCACGAAGGCGCACGCACGCTCGCCGAGGCGCTCGTCGGGCATCGCCACGATCGCCACCTCGCGCACTGCCGGATGGCGGTAGATCAGCTCCTCGATCTCGGCGACCGGGATCTTCTCGCCGCCGCGGTTGACGATGTCCTTGATGCGGCCGGTGATGCGGACGTAACCGCGCTGATCGATCCGCGCCAGGTCGCCCGTGCGGTAGAAACCGTCGGCGGTGAGAGCCGCCGCGGTCTCCTCGGGACGGTTCAGGTAGCCGCGGAAGAGGCAGTCGGTGCGCACCTCGAAGCTGCCCTCCTCGCCGGGAGGGAGCGGGCGGCCGTGCTCGTCGACGACACGCAGCTCAACGCCTGCCAGCGCGCGGCCGTCGGTGCTCCAGGCAAGCTCGGCTGGCTCGCCGGGCGCGAACGCGCTGCCCAGGCAGGTCTCGGTCGTGCCCCAGGCGCCTCCCACCTCGCCTCCTAGCACCTCGCGTGCTGTGCGCGCGAGCTCGCGCGGGATCGCCGCGCCGGTGGCGACGAAGGTGCGCAGCGCCTCGGGGCGCGCGCGGCGCTCGCGGGCGCAGGCGACGAGGTCGGCGAGGAAGGGCGTGGCCGCCTGCACGAAGCTGACGCCGAAGCGGCGCATTGCCTCAAGCCCGATGGTTGGGTTCCAGATCGGCTGCAGCACCTGCGGGGCCCCGAGGACGAGCGCGATCCACATTCCGTAGAGAAAGCCGGTCTGATGGGCGAGCGGGGAGGGCACGTAGATCACATCGCTGGCGTCGAGGCCGAAGTGGCGGATGTGGGCCCAGGCGGCCTGCATCAGCACCCCGTGGCTGTGCAGCACCCCCTTCGGCTCCCCCGAGGTGCCGGAGGTGAACAGCAGCTGGGCGAGGTGCTCCGGCGGATAAACGGCGGCTTTGGCGGGGGTGCCCCGGCCGGGAAGGGGGTCGCGGCCGAGCACGAGCACGTGCTCGAGCTCCGGCAGGCAGGCGCTGAGGCTCGTGGCCATCGCTTCGTGATCGTGGCCGCGGAAGCGCTCGGGCACGAACAGCACCCGCGCGGCGCTCTGACGCAGCATCAGCTCAAGCTCCCGCTCACGGAAGATCGGCATCAGCGGCGCGCAGATGCCCCCGACGCGGAGCGTCGCCAGCGCCGCCACCAAGAACTCCACTCCGTTGGGCAGCTGAAAGGCGACGGGCTCGCCAGCCTGCACCCCGAGCGCGTGCAGCGCCGCGGCGACCCGCTCCACCCGGGCCCCAAGCTCCGCCCAGCTCAGCTCGCTCGCACCGCCCTCGCCATCGAGCGCGACAACTGCCGGCGCGTTAGGGCGCTCGCGCACGTGCCTTGCAAGGCGGTCGAGGATCAGCTCCCCGGTCATCGAGCCAGCAGGGCGGGGAGAAGCTCGGAGGAGACCCGGGCGGGGATGCCGAGAGCGTTCATGTGGTCAAGGAACTCCGGATAGGAGATCCGGTAGGCGTGCGGATAGGTGATCTCGGTCAGCCCCGTGGCGCTCGAGCCGGCGACGGTCAGCGACATCAGCACGCGATGATCGTTGAAGGAGGACAGGCGCGCGCCGTGCAGCTCGCGCACCCCCTCGAAGACGAGGTCGTTGCCGTCGAATTCGACCCGCGCGCCCATTCTGCGCAGCTGAAGCATCGAGCGCACGCGGTCGGACTCCTTCAGCCGCACGTGCGCCACGTGCCCGAGGACGCTGCGGCCCCTCGCCCGGCTTGCCAGCACCGAGAGGATCGGGACCATGTCAGGGATGTCCCGGCAGTCGAGGGCGCCGCCGGCCGGTGGCGTGCCGTCGTGATCGATCAGGATCGAGCGCTGGTCAGCGCCGAAGCGCATTGGCACCCCCGCCGCCTGCAGGGCGTCCAGGACAGACGCCTCAGGGTGACCAGCGATCGGCGCGCGGCTGTGAAACCTCACCTGTGCAGGGTGGAGCGCGCAGGCGGCCAAACCGAACACGGCGCAGCCGACGTCGGGCGGCAGCACCACGTGGGCCGGGCGCGGACGCTGGCCCGGCGGCACGGTGAACTCGCGCCAGTCCTCGCGCACAAGCACCTCGAGACCGAACTGACGCATCATCTCGATCGTCAGCGCCAGGTACGGGCGCTCGTTCAGCTCGCCGCGAATCTCGATCACCGTCTCCTCGAGCGCGAACGGGGCGAGCATCAGAAGCCCCGAGATCCACTGGGAGAGGGTGCCGTCGATGCGAACCCGCCCACCGCGCGGAGGGCCCGGGTAGACCGTCACCGGCAGCGACTGCTGCTCGTGGGCCAGGCGCACGCCGAGGCGCTCGAGCGCCCGCAGCAGCGGCCCCAGCGGTCGTCGGCGGAAGTAGCGCTGGCCGACGAAGCGAACCGGACGGTCGGCGAGAGAGGCCAGCCCCAGGAGGAAATAGAGGGTTGTGCCGGAGCTGCCGACCGAGACCTCGCCCGACCGCGGTGAGAACCCGCCGCCGCGGACTCGCCACCCGGCTCCCGCCGACCCAATCCGGGTGCCAAGCGCGCGTAGCGCCTGCACGGTGAAGGCAACGTGGCGGGCCGAGCTGCGCTCGACGATCGTGCTCTCGCCGTCTGCAAGCGCGGCGAGCATCAGCGCCCGGTGAGCGTGGTACTTGGACGGGGGGATGGGGAGCTCGCCGTGGAGCGCGCCGCGCGGACGGGCTACCAGCAGGTGCATCGGGATCGCGGAGCGTGCCAAGCCTGGAGCGCGGCGGCCCCGGCTGCGGGGTGGCATACGGTCACCTGCGCCACGATAGGCGCGCTGGCGGCGGAACCGACCAGACCGGGTCGGCCAACCCGACGTTTGGGGCTCTCAAACCCGACGTTTGGGTGCCGTTCAGACCCGACGTTTGGGTGGCTGTGCGGATCCCCGCCTGCTCACGGGCGCCCGGTGCGCCCGGCGCCGCCGAGCCTTGAGCGGACGTTCGCGCGGACGCGGCCGTCAAACGCCTGCGCCGGCGCCCCGCGGCGCTCCTCCGCGGTCGGCGCCGTGCCGGCCCCCCGCTCGTCGCGGGCGCCGCTGCCGTCATCGTCATCCTCGCGGTAGACGTACTTTCCACCGCGCAGCCACGAGGCGGCCGCCGCGACCAGGCAGGCGATGAACGCGAACGTGAACGCTTCGCTGAGCGCGTCCGCGAACGGCGGGCTCATCAGATGCGGGAAGAACGAGCGGCCGGTCAGGACCGCTGCCTGGGCGTGCGGTAGGTGCTGCAGGAGTTGCGGGCCGAGCAGCGACCTGACCGGGTTGTAGCCGAGGAAGGCGGCGAACAGGCTCGCCACGGGCGGCAGGTGCGCGATCTTGGTCGCGGCGGCGCCCGGCACGCCGTGTGCGACCAGTCCGCTCTGCAGCGCGTGGGGCAGGCTCGAGGCGAGCCCGATGATCAGAAGCGAGAAGAAGATCCCGATCGAGAGCACCATCGCCGAGTTCTGGAAGGTGGCGGTCATGCCCGCGCCTGCGCCCCGCTGGCTCGGCGGCAGGCTGTTCATGATCCCCGCCCGGTTCGGCGATGCGAACAGGCCCATGCCGACTCCGTTAAGCAAGAGCAGCAGCGCAAACCAGACGTAGGAGAAGTTGACCGGGAGCTGCTCGAGCAAGATGAAGGAGATCGCCGCGACGATCATCCCGCCGGTGGCGAAGGGTCGCGCGCCGTAGCGGTCGGAGAGGTATCCGGACAGGGGCCCGGCGACGAGGAAGCCGCAGGTCAAGGGCAGCATGTAGATCCCCGCCCACAGCGGCGTCTCCGCGAAGCTGTAGCCGTGCTGGGGCAGCCAGATGCCCTGCAGCCAGATGATCAGCACGAACTGCAGGCCGCCGCGGCCGATTGCCGACAGCAGGGTCGCAAGGTTGCCGGCGCTGAAAGCGCGGATGCGGAATAGCTCAAGGCGGAACATCGGCGCCTCGACGCGCGTCTCGATCACGCAGAAGATGGCGAGCACCGCGAGCCCGCCGATCAGCTCGCCCAGCACCTTCGGGCTCGTCCAGCCCATCACGTGGTGGCCGTAGGGCTGAATCCCGTAGGTGATCGCGACCATGATCGCGACCAAGCCGACGGCGAAGGTGATGTTGCCGAGCCAGTCGATCTTCGCCGGCCGACGCTCACCCAGATCGATCAGCTTCAGGTACGCCCAGATCGTTCCCCAGGCGCCGAACGGGACGGAGACGAGGAACACGAGCCGCCAGTCGATTGGGCCGAGCAGCCCGCCGATGATCAGCCCCATGAATGAGCCGCCGATCGCCGCCACCTGGTTGATCCCCAAGCCGAGGCCGCGCTGATCGACGGGGAAGGCGTCGGTGATGATTGCGCTTGAGTTCGCGAACAGCATCGCGCCGCCGATCCCCTGGCCGACGCGCATGCCGATGATCCAGAGCGCGCCGGCGCCGCCTCCCATCGGCGTGATGAACAGCAGGATCGAGAACACCGTGAAGACCGCGAAGCCCAGGTTGTAGGTGCGCACGCGGCCGACCATGTCCCCGAGCCGGCCGAGGCTGACCACCAGCACCGAGGTGACGATCAGGAAGCTGAGGATGATCCACAGCAGATAGTTGGTGTTGCTCGGGGTCAGCGGATTGATGTGGATCCCGCGGAAGATGTCCGGCAGCGCGATCAGCAGGATCGACGAGTTGATCGTCGCGAGCAGGACGCCGATCGTCGTGTTCGAGAGGACGATCCACTTGTAGTTGGGGCCCGGCTCGGTCTCGCGCGAGAAGAGCTTGCGCAGCCTCGCCGGCGCCCCTGCTGAGGCCGCATTGGTACGCACGGAGATTCAGGTACCCAAGCCTCCGGAGGGTCAATCCGCTTTGGCGCGATGCGCCTCGCGCTGCGGCCGACGGCCGCGCCGTGTAGCTTCGCGCTGCCATGAGCCAAGTCCCTGAGCGCAGCGGCGAGGATCCCGTGATCACCGGAATCGGCGCGCTCACGCCGCTTGCCCTGGATGCGCCGGGAACATGGCGAGGGCTGCTCGAGGGCCGCTCGGGAGTGGGGCCGATCACCCAGTTCGACGCCTCGGCGCTGCCCGTGCGAATCGCGGCCGAGGTGAAGGGCTTCGATCCGGCGAGCGTGCTCGACCTCAAGCGGCTGCGGCGCTCGGCCCGCTTCTCGCAGCTGGCGGTGGCGGCCGCGCGCGAGGCAGTTGCCGACGCCGGTCTCGACATCACGGCTGCGCCGGAGCGGGTCGGCGTGGTGGTCAACACCGCGGTCGCCGGCGTGCCCGAGACCGAGGCCAACGTCGCCGCCCTGTTGGGAGTGGGCCCGCGCGCCGTCAGCCCCTACTACGTCCCCGCGACGATCCCGAACATGGCCGCCTGCGAGGTGGCGATCGACCTCGGCGCGCACGGCCCGGTGAGCGCCAGCGCGCTTGCCTGTGCGAGCGGCAACGCTGCGCTGCTTGAGGCCCGGCGGCTGATCCTCTGCGGCGAGGCCGACGCGGTCATCGCCGGCGGTGCCGACGCGGGGATTTCGGCCGTGATGTTCGCCGGGCTTGCGCGGATGGGAGCGATGTCGGAGCGCAACGATGAGCCCGAGCGGGCCAGCCGACCGTTTGACGCCGACCGCGACGGGTTCGTGTTCGGCGAGGGGGCGGTGCTGCTCGTCGTGGAGTCGGCGGCTCGAGCCCGGGCGCGCGGGGCGCGGCCGTACGGCGCGATTGCGGGTGGCGCGCTGACCGCCGACGCCTTCCACATCAGCGCTCCGGAGCCATCGGGCGCGTACGCCGCGCGCGCGATCGCGCTCGCGCTCGAGCGCACCGGGACCGCCCCTGAGGAGGTGGACTACATCTGCGCGCACGGCACCGGCACGCCTGCCAACGACGTCACCGAGACGCGCGCGATTCGGACCGCGCTCGGCGCGGCCGCCGACCGGGTTGCGGTCAGCTCGCCGAAGTCGATGGTTGGGCATCTGATCGCCGCGGCGGGCTCCCTTTCGGCGATGGTCTGCCTGCTGGCGATGCGCGATCGGATGCTGCCGCCAACGATCAACCTCGAGCGCCCAGACCCACGCTGCGACCTTGACTACGTGGCGCTCGAAGCCCGGCCCGCCGAGGTGCGCACCGCGCTTGTGAACGCGTTTGGCTTCGGGGGGCAGAACTGCGTGATCGTGCTCCGTGCCCCGTGAAGGAGGGATGCGCCTTCCCACGACCGCGGGCGCCCCGTTCTGCGCGGCGGGGAGGCGCTGCGCGCACTTGACGTGCCCTGTCCAAGCGAGTATGAGTGGATGCGCACAATGCAACCGCGCAAGCCGAGCACCGAGCAGCGGACCGAGGGGGAGATCAAGGTTCGCGAGGTCACCCACCACCAGGTGGCCTGGACGGAGCGCGGCCGCGGCGAGCCAGGCGCCTTCACGATCCAGCTCATCCTTGACGAGGGGATCGACGAGTATGTGGTGCGGCCGACCGCTGACGATGCCGCCGTGCTGATCAGGCTCTTGGAGAGCGCCGCCAAGGTCTACTTCGACCTCGAGCGGAAGGTGCTGATGTTCGGAAATCGCCGCGTCGGCGATTGACCTGAACCGACCGGGCGACGATCCGCCCGGCCGACTCAGCTCGGCGGCGATCCAGTCCGTCGAGGGTGGTGACCAACGTGGCATTGGGGGTCGCGTCGCGCGCCTGCTAGCGTCGCGCTGCGGCGATGAGCAGCGACTTGCTCCTCTACGGCGACACCGAGCGCAGCCCGGCCCTGCGCCACGAGCTGCCGCTCGCGATCGGCGACCCGCTCCTGTACGCCGAGCGCGACGGCCGCGCGCACGTGCTCGTGTCGCATCTCGAGCGCGATCGCGTGGCCGCCGTCAGGCCCGACGCCGTGCTGCTCGACCCTCGCGAGCTGGGTCTGCAGGAGCTGCTCGCGCGCGGGGTCGCCCGCGAGCAGGCGTGGCTTGAGGTCAACGCGCGCGCCGTCGCGCGCATCGGCCTGCGCCGCGCGATCGTCGACTTCGAGTTTCCCCTGGGCGTGGCCGAGCGCCTACGTGCGGACGGGGTCGAACTGGTGCTCGCCGATGAGGCGATCCGGATGCGCCGGCGCGCGAAGTCGCCAGCCGAGCTTGAGGGGATCCGGCGCGCTCAGCGTGCCGCCGAGGCGGGGATGGCGGCGGCCGCAGCGCTCCTGCGCGCGGCCAGCGAGCGCGACGGCCTGCTGCGGGATGCGGGCGGTCGGCCGCTCACGGCTGAGGCGGTGCGCGCCGCGCTGCGTGACGCCTGCGCCCGCCAGGGGGCGCCCGCCCCGCCCGATGTGATCGTTGCATCCGTGCATCAGGGGTACGGCCACGAGCCGGGCAGCGGCCCGCTGCCGGCGGGCCTGCCGATCATCGTCGATCTATGGCCGCGTGACGAGACCTCAGCGTGCTTTGCCGACATGACCCGCACGTTCGTCGCCGGCGGAGTGGAGCCGCCGTTCGAGGTTCGCCGCCAGGAGCGACTGGTGCGCGAGGCGCTGGAGGCGGCCCGCGCCGCGGCCAGGCCCGGGATCAGTGGGCGCGAGCTGCACGCGCTGGCGTGCGAGGTGTTCGAGCGCGAGGGCTATCGCACCCAGCGCACGGGCCCCGGCGAGGACCAGGCCGAGGGCTTCCAGTTTTCGCTCGGGCACGGCGTCGGGCTGCGCGTGCACGAGGATCCAAGCCTCGGCCTGGGCGGGCACGCCCCACTCGTCGAAGGCGACGTGGTCGCGCTCGAGCCGGGCTTGTGGCAGCGCGATGTTGGCGGTGTTCGCTTCGAGGACCTGTTGCTCATCACCGCGTCCGGCTGCGAGACGCTGACGCGCTACCCATACTCGCTGGCGCCGTGAGCGCAGGCCCGTCCGTCATGCGCGGGGGCGTGCCGCGGACGCGGGGACGTGCCGCCGATCGACGCGGGATCGGCGTGCTGGCGCTGGGGCACGGCTGCGTCGACGTCGCGCAGGGAGCCGTGCCGGCGCTTCTGCCCTTCCTGCATCATGCGCGCGGCTACAGCTACGCGGCGGGGGCGGCGCTTGTGCTGGCGATGACGCTCACCTCCTCGCTGATCCAGCCGCTGTTCGGCCACCTTGCCGACCGACGCTCGCTGCCATGGCTGCTACCAGGTGGAGTCGCGGTGGCGGGCGTCGGGATCTCGCTCGCCGGGATCGTGCCCGGCTACCCGCTGACGTTCGCGATGATTGCGCTCGCCGGAGCCGGCGTCGGCGCCTACCACCCCGAGGCGGCGCGTTACGCCAACTACGTCTCCTCAAGCGCCCGCCGGGCGAGCGGCATGAGCCTGTTCTCAGTGGGCGGAAACGTCGGCTTCGCGCTCGGGCCGATCCTCATCACGCCGCTGGTGCTGGCGCTCGGCCTCGACGGCACCATTTGGCTGCTCGCGCTCTACGCGGCGGTCGCGGGTGTTCTCGTGCTCACGCTCGCCCATCTGACCTCGTTTCGGCCGGAGCATCGATCCGACGACGAGCGCCCGAGCCGAGCGGGGGGCGACCGCTGGGGGCCGTTCGCGCTCGTTGCCGGCGTCGCCTCCTTTCGCTCCTGCGCTTACTTCGGTCTGCAGGCCTTCATCCCGGCTTACTTCATCGCGCGCTTCCATGCCGCAGCGGGGGTGGGCAACGCGGCGCTCGCGACGATGCTCGCAGCGGGGGCGCTCGGGACGCTCGTCGGGGGCCGGCTCGGTGATCGCATCGGGTTGCGGCCAATCCTCATCGCCTGCATGGCCGCCCTCCCGCCGCTGGTGGCGCTCGTGCTGCTCGCCGGCCGCGACGCCGACTTCGTGCTGCTGGCGGCGATTGGCTTCTTCACCGTCGGCAACTTCTCGACCACGGTGGTGCTCGGCCAGCGCTTCCTGCCGAGCAGGATCGGGATCGCCTCCGGCGTGACGCTCGGCGCGGCGATCGGCGTCGGCGGCGTATGCGCGGCGCTGCTCGGGCTGCTCGCGGATGCGGCCGGCTTGACGGCCGTGATCGCGCTGATCGCGGTGCTGCCGCTCGGCGGTCTTGGCTGCGCGCTGCTGATCCCGCGTGAGCGCGCACGCGACGCACGCAAGAGCGTCCGCGCCGCCGCCTGATCCCGCGTGAAGTGCGTGCGAGCGCGTCCGCGTCGCACCGTCACGTGGCGTTCAGCATGGCTTCGGGCGCGGCGCCGGGCGCGGCTGCCTCAGGGACGATTGCTGCGATCGGCCAGCGGCCCTCCGTCTGGAGGCTCAATCAATGGCTCTCGGATCACCGGCGAAGGGTCACCGGGCGAAGCCCTCACGCGCGCAGTACCTAGTCGACCGCGTTGGCCTCCGCCGCAAGCTCCTCACTGCTTCAGGGTCGCCCTTAGGGTGATCTCGCCAACCCCGGCCAGCGCGCGCGACACCGGGCAGCCGTCCTTCGCCTGCGCAGCGAGCTCTGCGAACTGCTGCTGGTCGATCCCCGGCACCCGGCCCTCGCTGGCGAGGTCGATTGCGGTGATGGTCGGGTTGCCATCGACCATCCGCAGCTGCACCCGCGCAGTTGTGCGGATCGACTCAGGTGGGTGGCCTGCCTCGGTGAGGCGCGCGGACAACGCCATCGAGAAGCATCCGGCGTGAGCGGCGGCGATCAGCTCCTCGGGGTTGGTGCCTGGCTCCTCCTCAAAGCGCGTCCTGAAGGAGAACTGGGCCTCGGTGAACAAGCCGCTCGCCACCGAGACCGTGCCGGACCCGTCGCGGATGCCGCCGTGCCATTCCGCGCTGCCCTCGCGTGTGGCCATCTCCTGAACCTCCAGCCTCGACTACTGTGACTCGGCTGATCCTATAGCCGAGACTGGCAGCCGCAGCAGCGAAGGCGGCTCCCGTCAGCGAGCAGCGGCGGGTTCCCGCTCGGACACAGCTTGAGCCGGTTTGGGCTCGGCGGGCGCATGCGTCCCCTCTTCGAGCTCGAGCGCGACAGGCCCCGGCGGCTGTTCGACCGCCGATGCGCCCAGCAGCGCGGGCGGCCCGCCGAGCAGCAGCCAGCCCCCCTCGACCTGGCGCAGCCGGCCCCGCCGCGCCAGCTGGGAGAGGGCGCTTGTGACCGTCGGCCGGCGCGCGGCCACGAGGTCGGCAAGCAGCGCGTGCGTGAGCCGCGCGGGCACGAGCACGCCATCGCGCCGCGGCCGCCCCCACCGTCCCGCAAGCTGCCAGAGCGCCAGCAGCAGCCGGTCCTCGACCCGCGGCTGATGGACGATCGCCAGCTGCGCCGCAAGCTGACGGGTGCCTCGCAGGGCGCGCTCGAGCAGCCTCGCGGCGAGCGCCGGATAGCGGCCGAGGCGCTCGATCACGGCGGCATCGATCCACGCCAGCCTGGCGGGGGACAGCGCCGTCCAGGCGCTGTCCATGTCAGGCGCCTGCTGCTCCGCCCCCGGCCACGGGCGAACAAGATCGCCCTCGCCCACCAGCTCGACCCCACAGCGGCCGCCGACCGAGACCCGACACAAGAGCTTTCCCTCAAGCACGAGCAGGCCGAGCGTGTCGTCGGCGGGCGGAGCAGGCGGCGTCCACGGCCCGGCGGGGATGCGCTGTGTGCGCACATCCAGCTCCGCGAGCGCCTCCGCGCGATCGGCTGGCGGCACGGCGCGGGCCAGCTCGGGATCCTCCGCGAGCAGCCTACGGTGCTCGATGGCGTCGCTCTCTCCCATCGCAACTAAGGTCGTGGCCGCAAGGTGCCCGACCTCCGCCGTTCCTCTACCCCGTCGCGCCAGCGGTCAATCCGCCCCCGGCCTGGATCGCAGGCCCGCCGCCAGGGCCAGCTCGGCGAGGGCCCGGGCGACCTCGGCGGGCCGCTCGAGCGGCCCCATGTGCCCCGTGCCCGGCAGCACCAGCAGCCGCTCGAGCCGCGGCAGCGCATGCGCGATCCGCTCAGCCTGGGAGGGTGGGGTGAGCCGATCGAGCTCGCCCGCCAGCACCAGGGTCGGCACGTCGATTCGGGGCAGCGCGTGCGCCAGCTCCAGGTCGCTCAGCGCGAGCCCGACGGCGGCGCGAACATCCGGCGGACAGGCAAGCAGCATCCGCTCGTAGAAGGCGACGAGGGCGGGGGAGGCGTCCGGCCCAAAGGCTGCGTAGCGGATCGCTGCATGGGCGAGCGCCGACGGGAAGTGCGACAGGCGCGCGCGCGAGCCGAGCAACCCATGCGCAAGACGGGTGCGCCCCACGGCTTGCGCGAGCCACGGCAGCGGCACGAGCAGGCTCTGCGCGACCAGCCGGCCCACCCCGGCGTTGAGCAGGGCCACCGCCCGCACGCGCCGTCCCACCTGGTGGCGCTGCGCCCAGGAGACGATCGAGATCGCGCCGAGCGAGTGGCCGACAAGCGCCGTCGGCGGACCGCGGTGCTCGCCGGCGCCGAGCGCCGCGAGCACCGCCTCGATGTCCTCCCCGAAGCGCTCGATCCGGTAGTCGCCGCTTGCCGCCGCGGCGCTGTCGCCGTGCCCGCGCAAGTCGAAAGCAGCCACCTGGAAGCCCTCTTCGAGGAGTAGCGCGGCGACCAGCGCCCAGTAATCGAGGCGCTCGGTCCAACCGTGCGCGAGCACGAACAGCGGCGCCTCCGGCGGCCCGCAGCGCTCGAGGTGAAGCGCGGTTCCGTCCGCCGAGATCGCGATCTGCGAATGGCCGCGCCTGCGCAAGCGCAGCTGCGCCGACAGCGGGTCGGCGGCGATCGCCCGGCGCAGCTGTCGCTCTCGTTTGAGCGCCGCCGCCCCCATGGTCCCGATCAGGGCGGCGAAGAGCAGGCCGCGCGCCAGCCTGTCAGGGTTCGGCGACCTGGTTCGGGCATGGGGTGGGGGCGCTGGTGGCATGCTGCTGATCGCCGCCGCAGGGATGGGAGATGGGATGGGAGCGCTGGTGGCGCTCCCGGTCGCGGCCGCACAGCCGACAGGCTGCAGGCGCGTAGCAAAGTAGCCTGCGTAGCATGTCCGCGGACATGCGGTTTGGAGTGCTCACCGGCGGGGGTGACTGCCCAGGCCTCAACGCCGTGATCCGCGCGATCGTGCGCAAGGCGATCGACGGCTACGGC